>JAESGB010000048.1_pt1 | contig 140409 bp, 139 predicted proteins | sample 9266211 | NCBI WGS metagenome assembly JAESGB01 (sample SAMN14514844, study PRJNA621659) | algae metagenome | isolation source: Goleter apudmare HA4340-LM2 and co-occurring heterotrophs from cave wall... | place: USA: Maniniholo cave, Kauai, Hawaii | collected 2009-07-28 | reverse complement strand
TCTTGGGAAAGAACGGCCGCAGCCGCTCCATCTGCTCGTCGGTCAGCCAAAACAGGTCGCTCATTCCGGTCTCCTTGCGGAGCCTGAATCAGATCGCAACGCTCACATCAATGGGTCCTGACCCTAGCAGGCCAAGCGGCGGCAGATGATCATCAGGAATCCGGCTACCGATTGCGGGATGAGGGATGTTGATAAGAACAACGCGCATCTAATTCATACCCCCATCCGCCCATTGCTACCGAATGGATCGACTGTGAATGAGCAGGCACGACTAATCTATTACACTGCGCAGGCAGCAAACCGTCGACACTTCCAAATCTTGTTCTTCGCGGTGAGCGGGTTCTCGTGGAGCTTTGCGCTGGCGCTCTTCGCGGTTCTGGCGCCCTTCGCCTTCATCGTCGGACTATCGGCGAGCGGGCTGCCGCTAATTGGTGGCAGCTTCATCGCGTGGCGGCTGCTTCTGCGCGAGCGGGCCGCTTTTGAGGCGATGATCGCTGTTTGGCGCACTATCTCGGGCCAAAAAGACACTGCCTCTGTGGGCCGCTCTAGACCCGGCGCAATGGCAATCGCCTGTGGCGCTCAGGCGATCGTTGGCTGCATCCTGGTTGCTACGTCGTTGATGAGATAAGCGTTGCGATGCAGCCGCTATGAATGCCTTTGAGGCGCCGGCCCACCTTGCTCGTTTGATAGCTGCGGTGATCCGTACGCCTCATCAGGATTTCCGGCAACAAGCACCCTTATGCCGGCTGCAGCAGGCCTTCCTTCGCAATCTTCTCGCGCCACACGAGCGGGGCGAGCTGGTGGACGTTGTTGCCCTCGCTGTCGACCGCGACGGTGACGGGGAAGTCCTCCACCTCGAACTCGTAGATCGCTTCCATGCCGAGATCCTCGAAGCCGACGACCTTCGATCCCTTGATCGCGCGCGCGACGAGATAGGCCGCGCCGCCGACCGCCATCAGATAGGCGCTCTTGGCGTCCCTGATCGCGTCGGTCGCCGCCGGCCCGCGCTCGGCCTTTCCGACCATCGCGAGCAGGCCCTGGTCGAGCATCATGCGGGTGAACTTGTCCATCCGCGTCGCGGTCGTGGGACCAGCCGGACCGACCACTTCCTCGCCGACCGGATCGACCGGGCCGACATAATAGATCACGCGGCCCTTGAACTCGACCGGCAGTTCCTCGCCCGCATCGAGCATGTCCTTGATCCGCTTGTGCGCGGCGTCACGCCCGGTCAGCATCTTGCCGTTCAGCAGCAGGCGATCGCCCTGCTTCCACGAGCGGACCATGTCGGGCGTCAGCGTATCGAGATCGACGCGGATCGCGGCCTTGTCGGGCGTCCAGTTCACCTTGGGCCATTCGTCCAGCTTCGGCGTCTCGAGATACGCCGGGCCGCTGCCGTCGAGCGTGAAATGCGCGTGGCGGGTGGCGGCGCAATTCGGGATCATCGCCACTGGCTTGCCCGCGGCGTGACATGGCGCGTCCATGATCTTGACGTCGAGGATGGTCGAAAGGCCGCCCAGGCCCTGCGCCCCGATGCCGAGCGCATTGACCTTGTCGAAGATCTCGATGCGGAGCGCCTCGATATCGTTCCTGGGCCCGCGTGCCTTCAGCGGACCCATGTCGATCGGCTCCATCAGCGCCTTCTTGGCGAGCAGCACGCAATGCTCCGCCGTGCCGCCGATGCCGATGCCCAGCATGCCGGGCGGGCACCAGCCGGCCCCCATCTGCGGCAGCATCTCCAGCACCCAATCGACGATCGAGTCGCTGGGGTTCATCATCTTGAACTTGGACTTGTTCTCGCTGCCGCCGCCCTTGGCCGCGACATCGATCGAGACGGTCGCGCCCGGCACCATGTCGACGTGGAGCACGCAGGGCGTGTTGTCCTTGGTGTTGCGGCGGGTGAAGGCGGGATCGGCGAGGACCGAGGCGCGCAGCTTGTTCTCCGAGTGAAGGTATGCGCGGCGCACGCCTTCATCGACGATGTCCTGCATCGACCGGCTGGTGTCGTCGAGGCGGCAGTCCATACCCCATTTCACGAACACGTTGACGATGCCGGTATCCTGGCAGATCGGCCGGTGGCCCTCGGCGCACATCCGCGAATTGGTCAGGATTTGCGCGATCGCGTCCTTCGCCGCCGGGCCCTGCTCTGCCTCATAGGCCTCGCCAAGCGCGCGGATGTAATCCATCGGGTGATAGTAACTGATGAACTGGAGCGCATCGGCAACGCTCTCGATCAGGTCTGCGGCGCGGATCGTCGTGGTCATGGACCCGAGCACTATGGCGCGCTGGCGGCAAGCGCAACCGGTCTGCACGCCCGCGACGATGGCAACACCGTCGGCGTTCCGCGCGCGATCGACGCCGGCGCCAACCTGCTTCGACGACAGGCGGCGAAAACGTTCGTTTATAAACACTTTGCCAACCCTCTTGGCGTACGCCGGACGCATGGGTTCCGTTCGCCTTTCTGTATCCGATGCGCCTGTTTCGTCCGCGCGTCTCACTGAAGCACTGGGATTGGTCCCGCTCGATGACGATGCGCTGCGCGACGCAAGCTGCGCGCGGCTGAAGGAAACCGGCACCTTGTGGCCGGTGGTGCTGGCCGGCTTGCTGTTCGGGTCGATCGGGATCGCGGCCACCTTGGCGATCTGGCACGCACCCGTCGCGCTCGCCACCGGGCTGGGGTTCGCGATGGCGGTGATCGGGCTGTTCGCCTGGGGCGTGTTGCGCCTGCCCGCCGCGCAGGAGATTGCGCCGCATCACCGGATCATCATGCTCGCCGGCAGTGCCGCGGCACTCGCCGTCGCATTGTCGCTGCAGCTTTCCCTGTCGCCCTCCCTGCCCACCGGCCCACTGCGCGTCGCCGGGTTCGTGCTGGGCATCGGCGGCATCGTGCTGACCGCGATCGCGCTGCATCCGGTGCGCGCGGCCTCGCTGGTGTTCGCGGTGACGCTGGCGCTGATGGTGCCGGTGTCCGCCGGGCTTGGCCTTGCCGCGGTGGCGGCGGTGCTGCTCGCCGCCTTGCTCGCGATCGGCATGGGCCGGGTGGCGCTGCGCGACCTGGAGCAGATCGGCGTGCACGAGGCGGAGGAGCGCGAACGGCGGCTCACCACGCGGCTGGTGCAGGAATATGAAAGCCACGGCACCGGCTGGTTCTGGCAGACCGATCGCGCCGGGCGGCTGAACTACGTCAGCGCGAAGGTCGCGCGCGAGTTGACCGCGCTCGGCATGGCGCCGCAGGGCCAGCGGCTGGTGGACGTGTTCCGCGTCGATTCCAGCATGGCCGATACCGAGCGGACGCTCACCTTTCACCTGTCCGCGCGCTCCAGTTTCTCCGACTATTCGGTTCGCCCCGCATTCGAAACGGAGGCGGATCGCTGGTGGTCGATCTCCGGCCGGGCGATGCTGGACGATCTTGGCCGGTTTCAGGGCTTCATCGGCTTCGGCTCCGACCTGACAGAAAAGCGCCGTTCGGAAGCGGAGATCTCCCGCCTTGCGCTGTTCGACAGCCTCACCGGCCTTGCCAATCGCCAGCGGCTGCGGCTGTCGCTTGATCAGGCGCTCGCCACCGCACAGGGCCCGAACACCACCACCGCGTTGTTCTTGCTCGACCTTGACCGGTTCAAGGCGGTGAACGACACGCTCGGGCATCAGTGTGGCGACGAACTGCTGAAGCAGGTGGCGCAGCGACTGACCCGCACGGTGGAGGACGCTGGGCTCGTCGGCCGGCTGGGCGGCGACGAATTCCAGGTCGTGCTGCCGCGCGAGGGCAATCGCGATCGGCTCGGCACGCTGGCGCAGCAGATCATCACCGCTTTGTCGCAGCCGTTCTTCATCGCCGGCTCGTCGCTGTCGATCGGCTGCTCGATCGGCATCGCCATCGCGCCCGAGCACGGCCAGGACAGCGAAACGCTGATCCGCAACGCCGACTTGGCGCTCTACGCCGCCAAGGCCGACGGCCGCGGCGTGTCACGCTTCTTTCGCGACGAGATGCTGGCCGGCGCGCAGAAGCGCAAGCGGCTGGAGGACGACCTGCGCCGCGCGCTGGGCGAGGACGAATTCCACCTCGTCTATCAGCCGGTCGTCTCCACCAAGGATCAGCGCATCGTCGGTTACGAGGCGCTGCTGCGCTGGGAGCATCCGACACGCGGCCTGGTGAGCCCGGCCGATTTCGTGCCGGTCGCCGAGGAATGCGGGATGATCGAGGCGATCGGCGAATGGGTGCTGCGCACTGCCTGCGCAGAGGCGGCGAAATGGCCGGCGCAGGTGCGCATCGCGGTGAACGTATCGCCGATCCAGTTCGCCAATCCGGCGCTCCCCGCGATCGTCACCAGCGCCATCGCCTCCTCCGGCATTGCGGCGTCGCGGCTGGAGCTGGAGATTACCGAAAGCGTGTTCGTCAACGACGACGCCTTCTCCAATCAGATGTTCAAGACGCTGAAGGGCATCGGCGTACGCCTGGCGCTCGACGATTTCGGCACCGGCTATTCCTCGCTCGGCTATTTGCGCAAGGCACCGTTCGACAAGATCAAGATCGACCAGAGCTTCGTGCGCGGCGCGATCCAGGCAGGCAACCGCAACGCGGCGATCATCAAGGCGATCGTGACGCTGGCCGATACTTTGGGCATGGAAACGACCGCCGAGGGTGTCGAGCAGCAGGATGAGATCACCCTGATCCGCGACCTTGGCTGCAGCCACATCCAGGGCTTCGTCTATGGCCGCCCGGCGCGGGCGGAGGATGCGCGGGCACAGCTCGCCAGCGGCGGCGCGGACGCTGGCGGCGCCAAGCCCGTCGGCCACCGCGTCAGCCGGGCGGCGCGCGCCACCGTGCTGCGCTCGGCCAAGCTGGAGATCGGCGGCGAAAGCGGCGAGGTGCGCATCCGCAACCTGTCCGCCACCGGTGTGATGATCGACGGTGTCGACTTCCCTGACGAGGCGATCGGCGCCGCGGTGCGGGTCGAGCTGGTCGACAATGAGATGTTCCCGGCCACCATCCGCTGGATCTCGGACGGCCGGGCGGGACTCGAGTTCGCCCGCCACTTCGACATGGAAAGATTGTCCCAGCCGCCCGCCCGCGCCACGCGCCGCGCCGGCTGAGCCGCGCGCGCGGCGATCTTGCGCGCCACCATATATGGTGTGCGAGCAGGTGGGCGGCATCGCGCCCCGCCCGCTACCTCGGACATCCCGGAAAATATTTTTGCGGCGCCCGATCCGCCTTGCAATTCACGAACCCCGCGGAAGTCCGCGCGTCGCCGCATGCGCCGCCTGCCGAACCGCATCCCCACTGCGATGAACCGATCGGTTCCCTGCGCGATTACCCTCTTGCCTCTGCGCGCCACCTGCCACAATCTGTGGGGGTATTGCACAGGGGCAGGCGCTAGCGCTGGTAGAACGAGACCCACGATTACCCATATCGTGGACGGGGATCGCGCCGCTTTGCGTGGCGCTTCGATCACTTTTTGTTCTCATCCGCGCGCCTGATCCGGTATGACACGGGAGCACGCCTCCCGACTCGAACAAACAGGTGGGAACGGTGGCGATGGACTTCAGGGACGCAAACGAGGCGAGCATGGCGACCGACACTCTGGACAACACGGCTCCGGCCGAAGCGGACACGACCGAAGCGCCCGCCGGTGCGGCGCGCAAGCCCTACCCGCTCGACGTCGATCATTCGCGCGACGCGCTGCTGACCGATTTCGGCAAGGAGACGCTGCAGGACCGCTATCTACTGCCAGGCGAATCGTATCAGGATCTCTTTGTCCGCGTCGCCAGCGCCTATGCCGATGACGCTGCGCATGCGCAGCGCATCTACGACTATGTCTCGCGCCTGTGGTTCATGCCCGCAACGCCCGTGCTGTCGAACGGCGGCACCGGGCGCGGCCTGCCGATCAGCTGCTATCTGAACTCCGTGCCCGACAGCCTGAACGGTATCGTCGACACCTGGAACGAGAACGTCTGGCTGGCCAGCCGCGGCGGCGGCATCGGCACCTATTGGGGCAATGTGCGCGGGATCGGCGAGCCGGTTGGCCTCAACGGCAAGACCAGCGGCATCATTCCCTTCGTGCGCGTGATGGACTCGCTGACGCTCGCGATCAGCCAGGGCTCGCTGCGCCGCGGCTCGGCCGCCTGCTATCTCGACGTGTCGCACCCGGAGATCGAGGAGTTCCTCGAGATCCGCAAGCCGTCGGGCGACTTCAACCGCAAGGCGCTGAACCTGCACCACGGCGTGCTGATTCCCGACGCCTTCATGGAGGCGGTGCGTGACGGCGGCGAATGGGAGCTGAAGAGCCCCAAGGACGGCACCGTGCGCGGCAAGGTGGATGCGCGCGCGCTGTTCCAGAAGCTGGTCGAGACGCGTCTCGCCACCGGCGAGCCGTACATCGTCTTCGCCGACCATGTGAACAACACCATGCCCAAGCATCACCGCGATCTCGGGCTGAAGGTCTCCACCTCCAACCTGTGCAGCGAGATCACGCTGCCGACGGGCAAGGATCACCTGGGCAACGATCGCACCGCGGTCTGCTGCCTGTCGTCGCTGAACCTCGAAACGTGGGACCAGTGGAAGGACGACAAGCGGTTCATCGAGGACGTGATGCGCTTCCTCGACAACGTGCTGCAGGATTATATCGACCGGCACGAGCCGGGCATGGAGCGCGCGGCCTATAGCGCCGGGCGCGAACGCTCGGTGGGCTTGGGCGTCATGGGCTTCCACTCGTTCCTCCAGGCGCGCGGGCTGCCGATGGAAGGCGCGATGGCCAAGAGCTGGAACCTCCGGATCTTCAAGCACGTCAACGCGCAGGTGAACCAGGCGTCGATGACGCTCGCGGCCGAGCGCGGCCCCTGCCCCGACGCCGCCGACATGGGCGTGATGGAGCGTTTTTCATGCAAGATGGCGATCGCGCCGACCGCGTCGATCTCGATCATCTGCGGCGGCACCTCGGCCTGTATCGAGCCGATCCCGGCCAACATCTACACGCACAAGACGCTGTCGGGCAGCTTCGCGGTCAAGAACCCGTATCTGGAAAAGCTGCTCAACGAGAAGAGCAAGAACTCGGAAAGCGTATGGAGCTCGATCCTCGAGCATGGCGGGTCGGTGCAGCACCTCGACTTCCTCAGCCAGGAGGAAAAGGACTGCTTCAAGACCAGCTTCGAGATCGATCAGCGCTGGCTGCTTGAACTCGCCGGCGATCGGACGCCGTATATCGACCAAGCGCAGTCGCTGAACCTGTTCATCCCGGCGGACGTGGAAAAGTGGGATCTCCTCATGCTCCACTTCCGCGCGTGGGAGCTGGGCATCAAGTCGCTCTATTACCTGCGCTCCAAGAGCGTGCAGCGCGCCGGCTTCGCGGGTGGCGTGGAGGCCGACAACACGATCGAAAAGCCCAAGTTCGATCTGGGCGAGACGACCGACTACGACGAATGCCTGGCGTGTCAGTGAGACACGGGCGGCTTCGGATTGCCTGAGCAATCCGAAGACTCGCCGCGTCGGGCAGCGGCGTCGGCCTAGCCGGCGCCGTCTGACGGCGCGGCGCGCGCGCTACCCTCACGGTCAGTCCGCTCAAGCCCGAAGCCGTCAGCATCATCAGGTCAGCGCGATCAGCCGCCGAACGGCAGGCGCCATCATGTCACGCGCGACGATCCGGAGCTCTCATCCATGACCGCCATTCTTTACGGCATCCCTGCGTGCGACAGCGTGAAGAAGGCGCGCACGTGGCTCGATCAGCACAATGTCGCCTACCGCTTTCACGATTATAAGAAAGCGGGCGTCGATCAGGCGGCGCTTGAGCGTGCGGTCGACCGGCTCGGCTGGGAAAAGGTGCTCAACCGGCAGGGCACAACCTTTCGCAAATTGCCCGAAAGCGAGCGCGCCGATCTTGACCGCGCGCGGGCGCTGGCGATCATGCTGGCGCATCCGTCGTCGATCAAACGCCCGCTGCTGGAACATGGCACGGTGATCGAGGCGGGCTTCTCCGCCGATCGCTACGCCGCGCTGCTTGGCTGAGCGCGCGGCCAGCGATGCCGCAAGCTGCCGGCGCGGCATCGGCTTGACAGCGCGACTTTAGTGCAGAACATTGCGCGAACAATGCGGTCAAACGGCCGGATTGGCGCGTGGCAACTACATACCAGATATTGAGCGACGCGCGCGATCCGATCGCTACATCTGGTCTTTTTGGCGTGGTGCGGACGGCCACTCTGCGCTATTCTGATTCGCGATCGGCCGTGCTGCGGTGCGGGCTCCCGAATCGGTGAAGCCGGGTTGATCGTTTGGCTAGGAGCGAGCGGATGAAAGGCACGACACGTCGATACGCCCCCGCGCCGCTACGCGGCATGGCGATGGCTGGCGGAAACGGCCGGTATCGCCTCGCCGCGCGCGCCGATCGACGCGCCGCGCGCTCGTCCCGATACGCGAACGGGCAGCGCCGGCGTACCGGCACTGCCCGCATGATCGGCCGTGATGGCCACTTTACCCCCGCTATGGGAGCAGGCGCTGCATCACTCGGCGTCTTCGAACATGTCGACGGCGTTCTGCGCCGTTGCGCTCAGCCGCACGGTGTCGCCCTCGATCTCCGCCACCAGGCCGGCCGGCAGGTAATGGTGCTTGGCGCCCTTCCCGTCTTCGGTCGCGGGGCTGTCGTTCTTGGTCAGCTTGATCCGCTCACCCTCGACATGGTCGACCGTGCCGACGTGAACGCCGTCGGCGCCGATGACCTTCATATGCTCTTTGATGTTGCTGTGGTCGTGCATTGCGGTTCTCCTTTCGGGTTGGCAACACAACGACACATCGCGGCTTTGGATGCATGCGGGGTCGCATTGTGACGCGGCGCAGCGAGACGGTGGGTGTGCGGCCTGCGTGGCGGACGGCGGCGTCGGGCATCGCGCTCCCGCTGCTGCTCACCGCCTGCGCCTCGCAGAGCGCCGGCACCGTCGCCCAGGCGCCCGGCACGCCGGGGTTCCTCCTTGGCCTGTGGCACGGCTTCATCTTCCCCGTCGCCTGGGTGCTCAGCCTCTTCATGCGCGATGTCGCGATCTATGCCGTGCCCAACAACGGCGGCTGGTACGATTTCGGCTATTTCGTCGGCATCGTCTTTCTGGGCGTCGGCGCGCGCAAGACACGGACCGTCTATGTATCGCGCCGGGTGGGCTGATGACGTGGCAGATCCTCGCCATGTATGCCGTCGCGCTCGTCTTCGCGCTGGTCGGCGCCGGGCTGCTGCTCGCGCTCGCCCGCCCGCGCAGTGCGGGGCAGGTTTATGCCTTTCGCATGATCGGCATCATGACTCTCGCCGGCGGCGTCGTGCTCGCCATGAGCGCCACCGCCATGTGGCAGTGGAGCGTTGAGACGTGACCGCTGGCTTGTTCGTCTTCGTCTCGCTCGCATTGTGCGGCGTGCTGTTCTGGGCCGTCATGACCGAGCGGCCTGCGCCCACAAACGCAGCGGCGCGCGCAATACTGATGCTGACACTGCCGATGCTGGCGCTGGTCGCCACTCTCTTTGCCGCCGCGTGGATTATCCTCGTCGGCTCCTTTGTATTTGATTGATTGTCCCGGAGTAACCCATGCCCCTCCTTCAAGCGTCCAAGCAGTACAAGCCGTTCGAATACCCCTGGGCATTCGAATATTGGAAGCGCCAGCAGCAGCTCCACTGGCTGCCCGAGGAAGTGCCGCTGGGCGAGGATTGCCGCGACTGGGCGCAGAAGCTGACCGATCACGAACGCAACCTGCTGACGCAGATCTTCCGCTTCTTCACCCAAGCGGACGTCGAAGTGCAGGATTGCTACCACGAGAAATACGGCCGCGTGTTCAAGCCGACCGAGATCAAGATGATGCTGACCGCGTTCAGCAACATGGAAACGGTGCACATCGCGGCCTACAGCCACCTGCTCGACACGATCGGCATGCCGGAAAGCGAATATGGCGCGTTCCTCGAATATGCCGAGCTGAAGGACAAGCATGACTACATGCAGAACTTCGGCGTCGACAGCGACGAGGATATCGCGCGCACGCTGGCCATGTTCGGCGGCTTTACCGAGGGCGTGCAGCTGTTCGCGTCCTTTGCGATGCTGATGAACTTCCCGCGCTTTAACAAGATGAAGGGCATGGGGCAGATCGTCAGCTGGTCGGTGCGTGACGAAAGCCTGCATTGCGAGGGCATCATCCGCATGTTCCACGCCTTCTGCCAGGAGCGTCAGTGCCTGACCAAGGCGGTGAAGGACGACATCGCCGACGTGTGCCAGACGACTATCCGGCTCGAGGACAATTTCATCGATCTCGCCTTTGAGATGGGGCCGGTGAACGGCATGACGCCCAAGGATATCAAGAAGTATATTCGCTACATTGCCGATTGGCGGCTGGGGCAACTCGGGTTGAAGCCGATCTACATGATCGACGAACACCCCATTCCGTGGCTCACCCCGCTGCTGAACGGCGTGGAGCATGCAAACTTCTTCGAAACCCGCGCCACGGAATATTCCAAGGCCGCCACCAAGGGCCAGTGGAACGACGTTTGGGATTCGTTCGACAAGCGACAGAAGGCCAAGGGTGCGCGTCCGGCGAACGAGGATGCGGGCGACGAAGGCGACATGTTCGCACGCGCCGGCGTCGCGGCGGAGTAAGCGCTCACGCACATGGCGGCGCGTTTGCACAATGAGGTGTCGACGCGCCGTCACCTGCTCGGCGGCTAGTTACAAACGCAACTATCTTGAAGCCGGGTGACGCCATGCTATGTCCTGTTCATGGCTGATACATCACCCGCCACCCCGCCTGCCGGCGTCGCCGCCGACTGGACGATCCCGCAGGATTGGGCGCATCACACGCCCGAGGATCACGCCACCTGGGACACGCTGTTCGCCCGCCAGGCAAAGCTGCTGCCGGGCCGCGCGTCGGACGCATGGCTGCGCGGGCTTGATGTCCTCAAGCTGTCGAAGCCGGGCATTCCCGATTTCGAGGAGCTGTCCGATCGGCTGATGAAGCTCACTGGCTGGCAGGTCGTCGCCGTGCCGGGGCTGGTGCCGGACGATGTGTTCTTCGACCACATGGCCAATCGCCGCTTCGTCGCGGGCAATTTCATCCGCCGCCCCGATCAGCTCGATTACCTGCAGGAACCCGACGTCTTCCACGACGTGTTCGGCCACGTGCCGATGCTCGCCGACCCGGTCTTCGCCGACTACCTGGAAGCGTACGGCCGCGGCGGCCAACGCGCCATGCAGCATGACGCGCTGAAGTATCTCGGCCGGCTCTATTGGTACACGGTCGAATTCGGCCTGATCGCGGAGCCTGACGGGCTGCGCATCTATGGCTCGGGGATCGTGTCGAGCTATGCCGAAAGCCGCTTCGCACTCGACGATCCCTCACCGCACCGGCTGAAGTTCGACCTCGCCCGCGTGATGCGTACCGATTATCGGATCGACGATTTCCAGCAGAACTACTTCGTCATCCCAAGCTTTGACGAATTGCTGCGTGCCACGGTCGAAACCGATTTCGCGCCGCTGTATGAGCAGATCAAACAGCAGCCTGAAATCGCGGTGGCGCAGATCGTCAGCGATGACGAAGTGATCACCCGCGGCACGGAGCATTATGCCACCGCAAAGGCCGGCGCGCACGCCTGATCCCGGCCGCGCCTGCGGCTCAGATGTCGAGCGCCCAGCCGTCGCGCCCCTTAGGGTCCGGCGGACTCTGCGGCACGAAGCGGTCGGCGCCGGCGGTCAGGCGCAGGATCGTCCAGTCGCCGCGGCGATCCTGCGTGTCGAGCGTGGCGCCGCAAGCGGCAAAGGCGGCGACCACATTCTCGCGCTGCGTCTCCAGCAGGCCGGCAAGCAGGATCGTCGCGTTCGCGTCGGCGATCGCCGCCAACTCCGGCGCCATCGACACCAGCGGCCCCGCCAGAATATTGGCAATCACCAGGTCATACGGCGCACGCGCGGTGATCGCATCGTTCAGCGCACCGTCCGCGACGATCAGTTCGACACCATCGACATGGTTGGCTGCCGCATTCTCCCGGGTCACGTCGACCGCGGCGGGATCGATGTCGGTCGCAGTGATGGCGGCGTCAGGCCATAGGTGCGCCGCCGCAAAGGCGAGCACGCCCGTCCCGGTGCCAACGTCGATAACGTTGCGGAAGGATCTATCCGCCAGCCCGTCGAGCATCGCAAGGCAGCCGCTCGTTGTCGCATGATGGCCGGTCCCGAATGCACGCCCAGCGTCGATCAGCAACGCACGCCCACCTTCAGGCGCTGCGGTCGGATGGGCACTGGTGTGCACCACGAAGCGCCCTTCGCGGATCGGCTCCAGCCCTTCCTGCGACATGGCGACCCAATCCTGCGGGCTAAGCGCCGTCACTTCGGCCGGGGTCTCCGCGGCACTCGGAACCAGCGCGCGCAACGCCGCCAACATCGCGTCGCTTGGCTCGTCCTCCATATAGGCGTCGAGCCGCCAGCGCTCGACGTCGTCCTCCACCTCTTCGGTGGTCATCAGCACCGCGTCGATTGCCAGATCGTCTGCGGCATCGATCGCCTCGGCCTCCGCGCGGGTGCACGGCAGCGTGACGCGCCAGCTGTCAGCGGACATAGCTTGCCCCGTTCACGTCGAGCACTGCGCCGGTCATCGAGGCTGGCGCATCGAGGGCCAGCCACCGCGCCATCTCCGCCACCTCGTCGGGCATCGCGACACGCCCCAGCGGAATATCGGCGAGCAGCTTGTCCCCGCCGCGGCTCGCGAGATAGTCGTCGGCCATGCCGGTCATGGTGAAGCCGGGGCAGATCGCAAACGCCAGAATACCATCCTTTGCATAGCCACGCGCGATGGTCTTGGTCATGGCGACCATGCCGGCTTTGGCGGCGGCATAATGCCAGTGCGCCGGGCTGTCGCCGCGATAGGCGGCGCGGCTTGCGACGTTGACGATCCGCCCCGGCACACCGCGCGCCTGCCAGTGGCGCACCGCCAGGCGGCACAATTCGGCAGAGGCAGTGAGATTGATGCGCATGGTGCGCTCCCACCCCGCCAGCCAATCCGCATCGTCGGCATCGAGCGGGTTTGCCTCGAACACGCCGGCGTTGTTGATCAGCACGTCCACGCTGCCGAGCTGATCCAGCACCTCCTGCCACAGCGCCGCAGCCGCGCCGGGCTCATCGAGGTCCGCCGCGACAAGGCCATCGACCGCACGCGTTGCCTGGCCGACAATCGTCGCAGCGGGGGCGAGCGCCGTGCGGGTGGCGGCGCCGATCCCGCGCGATGCGCCGGTAATAAGGATGTTGGTCATGCCCCCGCCATAGGGAGCCTTGCGCCCTGGCTCAATTCATCGCGGGCGCAGTACCATCTCTTTGCGTCAGGCGACCTGCGCGCTGAACGTTACCGCGGCCGTGCGCAGCGTGCTCAGCCGATCGTCAATGGCGGCAAACTCGGCATCCAGGATCTCGAAATCGCGCGCAAATGCCTGCCCTTCCTGCATGATCGTCGCCATGTTTCCGGCGGTGGCGTCTGCTGCCAGCGCAGTCTGGTCCACCGCAGCGGTGATCGCCGTCACTGTCTGCCCTTGAAGCTCCATCGCGCGGCGGATGCTCCTGGCGGAATTCTGCACCTCGTCGATCGTGCCGCGAATGCCGGCATTGGCATCCACGGTGACGCGCGCGGCATTCTGGATGGCCGCGATCTGGGCCGCAATATCGTCCGTGGCGCGCGCCGTCTGGTTGGCGAGGCTCTTCACCTCCTGCGCCACCACCGCGAAGCCGCGCCCCGCATCGCCCGCGCGCGCCGCCTCGATCGTGGCGTTCAGCGCCAGCAGGTTCGTCTGGCCGGCGATGTCGCGGATCAGCGCAAGGATCGATTCGATCGACTTGGCATGGTCGCTCAGTGCCTCGCTGACGCCGACGGCGCGGTCCGCCTGACCGGCCGCCCGACTCGCGATCTCTGCCGCGGCCTCCACTTCGTCGCGCGCGTCCTGGATCGCCCGAATCAAGCCAGCTGCCGTCGATGCCGCGTCGCGCATCGCCAGTGCCGATTGTTCGGAGGCGGCGGCCACCTCGGCCCCACGCCCGATGATCGCACTTGCCGACGATGCTGCGGTTGTGGCCTGCGATCGCACCCGTTGGCCCAGTGCCGCCGCCCCTTCGATCGCGCCGGCGATATGCTCGTGAAAGGCGCGGGCCTGTGCGCTGCGCTGCGCGGCAACCTCGCGTTCCACGATGCGCGCCATGTGCGCTGCCATCACGTCAGCCTCGATCAGCGCGAGCCGCTGCACCACATCGGCGCAGCGCCGCATGCGCGCGCAATCGCCGGCGATTCGGGTTTCGATCAAGGCCAGCGTCCGGGCGTGAGCGTAAGCCAGCGACGTCAGCAACACCGCCAAGGGCACACCCGCCTCATAGGCCGAATCGGCATGTTTCTTAGCGGCGACATACCAGGCGTCATCGAACGGCGCGGCATATTTGATCTCCACGTAGCGGGCGCTGCGGATCCGCTGCCGCTCCAGCCAGCTTTCGTTATCAGCGGATGCCACATGCCGGGCTGCTGCGCCGCCCATGTAGTGCTCCCAGAATTCGGCAGAGATCTGGTAGCAATCCGCCGACGACAGCAGCGCGGCAATGTCACTGGCTGCAGCGCCTATGTCGCCGTCCCAATCGTAATCGCGCACATGCGCCGCGAAAGAGCGGGTCGCATCATCTGGTGACGCTACCTTCGCCCAGACACTGCTAACCATCGTGATCTCTCCTGCACGCCGCCTCGGCAGCGTTCGTATTCCTGGTGTTGTTCAGGCGGCCACGCGGGCAGCGAAGTCGCCCGCCCGGCCACTCAGCGCGCCCAGCCGCCCGGCAAGCCGATCGAAGCCGGCGCCAAGGGCGTCGATTTCCCCCGCCACCGCATCGGTATCGCTATGGATCGCCGCGATCGTGCCCGACATGGAATCGGCGGCAAGCGCGGTTTCGTCGACCGCCGCGGTGATCGCGGTCACCGTCTGCGCCTGTGCCTCCATCGCGCCGCGAATGCGCGTGGCGGAGGTCTGCACCTCGTCGATGGTGCTGCGAATCCCGGCATTCGCCTCGACGGTGACGCGCGTGGCCGCTTGGATTGCCCGGATCTTGGCAGCGATATCGTCGGTGGCGCGCGCCGTCTGGTTGGCGAGGCTCTTCACTTCCTGCGCCACCACTGCGAAGCCGCGACCGGCGTCCCCGGCCCGCGCCGCCTCGATCGCGGCATTGAGCGCGAGCAGGTTGGTCTGGCCGGCGATCTCCCGAATCAGCCCCAGGATCGATTCGATCGACTTGGCATGATCGCTCAGCGCTTCGCTGACGCCCACCGCCTGATCGGCCTGCCCGGCCGCACGCGTCGCGATCTCGGCTGCGGCTTCGACCTCGGCGCGGGCATCCTCGATCGCGCGGATCAGGCCGGCCGCGGTTGCCGCAGCATCGCGCATCGCGAGCGCGGACTGTTCGGCCGCAGCGGCGACTTCGCTCGCCTTGCCCAGCACGCCGCGCGCCGACAGCGAAGCGGTGGAGGCTTGCCCGCGCAGCTCACTGCCCTCAAGCGTCGCCTCTTGCGCCGTTGCCGCGATGCCCTCCTGAAAGTCGGCCGCCAGCCGATCGCGGGCGACCTGCGCGCTATAGGTGCGATATTCCGCGAACAGCGCCACCGTGATCTCGCCTTCCAATGCGGACAATTGCATCAGCGTGTCGACATATGCCGCCAGGCGCGGGTCGGCGGCACCGCACCGCGTCATCAGAACATTGAGCGCCGCCCGATCGCTCGCGCTGATCATCGAAAGAAGCGCCAGCGGCGACACCTCCGCCTTGTAGGCGGCAGCGACCGAGCGCTCGATCGATTCGATCCACGCCATGCCTTCGGTGTCGAGGAACCGGTTGCGCAGGAACTCGCAGCCGATGTCGATCATCTTCGAGATCTCGTGTGCCGCCCAGCCCCGACCGTCGTCGAAAAAGCGTTGCCACTGCTGCCAATAGGCTTCCGCGATCGCGCGTACGTCCGGCTCGATCAGCCGCCACACGTCGCGGCTCGCCTGCCGCATCGTTCCGTCGAAATCGAACACGCGCAATCTGGCCTGCAGATCGATCGTGCGGGCAAGCGTGCCCGCGGCTGGCAATTCGACGGGCAAGGTCTTGCGCTCCGTTGTTGAGGTGGCGCCGTGCTACCCAGCTATTGGTTAAGTCGTGGTTAGAGACATGGCTGGCCGGTCTGCGATCGATTCGCAGTAGGCCGCTCGCGCTTGCAACATCGGCGCGCGGGTTTCATAGACCGCCCCAAACCGTCGGCTCACCGCAGGAAACGCAAGCTTTGGCCACCAAACCAGCCCGCCCGAAAAGCCCGCATCTGTTCAGCGGCCCCATGTCGCTCCATTACAAGTGGAGCCCGGCCATGACGGTGTCGATCCTGCACCGCGTCACGGGCAGCGGCATGGCGACGATTGGCGCGTTGCTGCTCGTCTGGTTCCTTGCCGCGCTGGCGTCGGGCGATGCGGCTTATGCCACCTTCCGCGACGTGTTCACGCTCAGCGACGGGCGGCTGAACATCATCGGCTGGGTGCTGGGCGTCGGCCTCACATTTTCGCTGTTCCAGCACATGATGAGCGGCATTCGCCACCTCGTCCTGGATACCGGCGCGGCGTTCGAGCTGAAGCTGAACCAAAACCTGGCGCGGCTCACCTTTGTCGGCTCCACCGTGCTGACGCTCGCCTTCTGGCTCTACGTGGGGACCAAGTAATGGGTTCGGGAACCTCGATCGGCCGCGTCCGCGGCCTGGGCAGCGCGCACGCGGGCCCGCATCACTGGTGGCACCAGAAGATCACGGCAGGGTCCAATATCCTGCTGATGAGCTGGCTGCTGATCTCGCTCGCGCGCCGTCCGGGCTATGATTACGGCGCGATGCGCGAATGGATGTCGACCGCCTGGGTCGCGGTGCCGATGCTGCTGCTCGTCCTCTCAGTCTTCTACCACTTCCGCATGGGCCTGCAGGTCGTGATCGAAGACTATCAGCGCGACGAGCGCCGCGTGGTCGCGATGGTCGCGCTCAACCTGTTCACCGCTGCCGTCACCGGCACCGCCATCTTCGCGATCCTCAAGATCGCCTTCGGAGCGAATTGATGCCCGCCGCTTACCAGATCATCGATCATACCTATGACGCGGTAGTCGTCGGCGCCGGCGGCTCGGGGCTGCGCGCCACGATGGGCATTGCCGAAAGCGGGCTGAAGACCGCCTGCATCACCAAGGTGTTCCCGACCCGCAGCCACACCGTGGCGGCGCAGGGCGGCATCGCGGCGAGCCTTGGCAACAACTCGCCCGATCACTGGTCGTGGCACATGTACGATACGGTGAAGGGTTCCGACTGGCTCGGCGACCAGGACGCGATCGAATATATGGTGCGCGAGGCGCCGGCCGCGGTGTACGAGCTCGAGCACGCCGGCGTGCCGTTCAGCCGCAACGACAATGGCACCATCTACCAGCGCCCGTTCGGCGGCCACATGCAGAACATGGGCGAAGGCCCGCCGGTGCAGCGCACCTGCGCCGCTGCCGACCGTACCGGCCACGCCATGCTTCACGCGCTGTACCAACAGTCGCTGAAGTATGACGCGGACTTCTACATCGAATATTTCGCGCTCGATCTCATCATGGAGAACGGTGCGTGCCGCGGCGTGATCGCGCTGAACATGGAAACGGGGCAGATCCACCGCTTCCGCGCGCACTCGGTCGTGCTGGCGACGGGCGGCGGCGGCCGCGTGTACCAGTCGGCAACGTCGGCGCACACCTGCACCGGTGACGGCAACGGCATGGCGCTGCGTGCCGGCCTGCCGCTGCAGGACATGGAGTTCGTGCAGTTCCATCCGACCGGCATCTACGGCGCGGGCGTGCTCATCACCGAAGGCGCGCGTGGCGAAGGTGGCTATCTGACCAACTCGGAGGGCGAGCGCTTCATGGAGCGCTATGCGCCGAGCGCCAAGGACCTCGCCAGCCGCGACGTCGTGTCGCGCTCGATGGCGGCGGAGATGCGCGAGGGCCGCGGTGTCGGCAAGGACAAGGACCACATCTTCCTGCACCTCGATCACATCGATCCGAAGGTGCTGGCGGAGCGTTTGCCGGGCATCACCGAGACGGGCAAGATCTTCGCGGGCGTCGACCTCACGCGTCAGCCGCTCCCCGTTACGCCGACCGTCCACTACAACATGGGCGGCATCCCGACGAACTATCATGGCGAAGTCGTCCAGCTAAAGGATGGCAACCCGGATGCGATCGTCCCCGGCCTGTTCGCGGTCGGCGAAGCGGCCTGCGTGTCGGTGCATGGCGCGAACCGCTTGGGCTCCAACTCGCTGATCGACCTTGTCGTGTTCGGCCGCGCCACCGGCCTGCGCCTCAAGGAAACGCTGAAGCAGAACACGCCGCACAATCCGCTGCCGAAGGGTTCGGAAGAGATGGCGCTCGCGCGCCTCGACCACTTCCGCAACGCGACCGGCGGCTCGCCCACGGCAAAGATCCGCGCCGAGATGCAGAAGACGATGCAGCGCCACGCCGCGGTGTTCCGCGACAGCGAGCTGCTGGCTGAGGGCGTCACCAAGATCGATGCGATCTACAAGTCGATGGAAGACATCGGCATCACCGATCGCTCGCTGATCTGGAACACCGATCTGGTCGAGACGCTGGAGCTGGACAATCTCATCAGCCAGGCGGTCGTGACGATGCGCGGCGCGGAAAACCGGAAGGAAAGCCGCGGCGCACACATGCACGAGGATTATCCCGAGCGCGACGACGCGAACTGGATGAAGCACACCACCGCCACCTTTGAAGGCTGGGGCGGCAAAGGTGGCCGGTGCGAGCTCGGCTATCGTCCGGTGCACGATTACACGCTCACCGACGACGCCGAATACATCAAGCCGAAGAAGCGCGTTTATTAGGCGCTGACCGACATGGGTGGCCTCACCAGATCGCGCGGCGCGGTGATCGCGCGCTGGTGGCGCTCGCGCGCGTCCGGCAAGGTGCATCATGCCGCCGTGGTGGAGCGGATCGCGGCCGAATCGGGCTGGTCGGGCTCCTATCTGTTCGCGATCCTGATCTCCGCGGGCATCGCGGTTCTCGGCCTGCTCCTGCCGTCCAGCGCCGTGATCATCGGCGCCATGCTGATCTCGCCGTTGATGCTGCCGATCATCGGTCTCGGCTTCGGCATCGCGACCTTTGACCTGACGGAAATCCGCCGAGCGCTATCGGCGCTTTTGCTGGGTGCGCTCGTCGCGGTGGGGCTCTGCACGTTGATCGTGGTCGCATCGCCGATCCAGACCGTAACGTCCGAGATCGCAGTCCGCACCCGGCCCAATCTGTTCGACCTGCTGGTCGCGCTCCTGTCCGCGCTCGCCGGATCCTATGCGGTGATCAACGAGCGGTCGACCACCGTGGTGGGCGTGGCGATCGCCACCGCTTTGATGCCGCCGCTCGCGGTGGTCGGCTTCGGCCTTGCCACGCAGAATTGGACGGTGCTCGGCGGCTCGCTGCTGCTGTTCATCACCAATCTCATCACCATCGCGCTGACCGCGGCGACGGTGGCGCGCCTCTATGGCTTTGGTGCGCATCTCTCACCCACGCAGACCCGGCTGCAAGGCACGCTGATCGTCGCCGGGCTCGCGGCGCTTGCCGTGCCCCTTGGCCTCGCACTGAAGCAGATCGCGGTGGAAAGCTTCGCGCGGCGTCAGATCCGCGAGGCGGTGCTGCAACCGTTCAGCCCCGACGCACGGATCAGCCAGCTCGATATCGATTTCGATCGCAAGCCCGCCGTGGTGCGCGCGGTCGTGCTCACGCCCACGATCGTGCCTGGCGCCGACGCCAAGGTGATCGCGGCGACCCGCGCGGCGGTGCTGATGCCGCTCGATCTCCACGTCGATCAAGTTCGCGTCGGGCTGGAAAGCGGTGCCGGTGAGGCAGCGCAGATCGCCGCAGCGCAGGCCGGGGACAATCGGGCAGCCGTGGCGCGTGACGCTCGTAACACCGTCGCAGAGCGCGTCAGCCTGCTTGCCGGCGTGCCCGAAAACATGGTGCTCGTGGATTCTGACGCACGCCGCGTCGCGGCGCGGCTGGCGCCGCTGCCGGGCGCCGATTTCGCCACCTATCGCGCGGTGGAGCAGCGCGCGATCACCGCCTCGCCGAACTGGTCGGTGACGTTGAGCCCGCCCGATGGCCCGCTCCTCCCGGTCGCCATCGAAGATGACGTGCCGGACGCCGACGGCCTGGCGCTCGCGATTTGGGCAGCGCGACGGCTCGATCGCGGCATCACCGTGTCCGGCCCCGCCACCGCGCGCGACGCTGCCGTCGAGCAACTGACGGCGCAAGGTATCCGTGCCACCGCCGGCGCCGCGCGACGCGGCACGACGCTGACGCTCGAATGGACCGCGCCTCAGGCCGAGGGCTGAGCCGCAATCGCCGCGCGCACCAGCGGCATGCGATCGTTGCCGAAGAACATGTCATCCCCGCCGACAAAGATCGTCGGCGAGCCAAAGCCGCCGCGCGCAATCAGTTCGTCCGTATTGTCGCGCAGCTTCGCCTTGATCTCGTCCGTCGCGATGGCCGCAAACAATGCTGCGGCATCGACTCCGGCGCGCGCGGCCACATCGGCGATCACCGCATCGTCCGAGATGTCGCGGTCCTCGGCCCAATAGGCGTGAAAGGCGGCGCGCGCGAAATCGACGCAATCCTGCCCCAGCCAGCAGCAGCCCCGCATCACCTTGACGCTGTTGACCGGAAAGACGGTGGCCGGAAACTTGATCGTCAGGCCTTGCAGCCGCGCCCAATCCTGTAGGTCCTTCAGCATGTAGCGCGCCTTGGCGGGCACGGGGTTCTTGCGGCTCTCGTACACGCTGCCGTTCACCGCATTGAACACGCCGCCGACAAGGATCGGCCGCCAAATGATGTCGACGTCCATCTCGTCGGCAAGCGTCTGAATGCTTTCAAAGCCAAGCCACGTCCAAGGGCTGGAGCAATCAAAAAAGAACTCGATCATCATCGTCACTCCCCGTCTGACGCCGTCGCATCATTCCTGATCCCCATCATCACCCGCTTCGCATCGGCGGTGATCTCCTCGGGCCGCGCCATCCGCCCTACCCCCGTCCCGGCCTTCACCGACGGCCGCTGGCGGACCGCGGCGAACCAGCGTGCGACATGCGGGAATGCGGCCATGTCGATGCCCTGCGCCTTGTGCGTGATGATCCACGGAAAACAGGCGATGTCCGCGATGCTATAGTCGGCGCCGGCCACATAGGCGCCCGTCTTGGCAAGCTGCCGATCCAGCACGCCGTACAGCCGGTCAGCCTCGCGTGCGTAGCGATCCACGGCATAGGGCAGCCGTTCCGGTGCATAAAGGCGAAAGTGGCCGTTCTGCCCCAACATCGGCCCAAGCCCGGCCATCTGCCACATCAGCCATTCCGTCACGGCTGTGCGCCCGCGCAGGTCTGTCGGCAGAAACTGACCCGTCTTTTCGGCCAGGTAGAGCAGGATTGCCCCCGTTTCGAACACACTGATCGGCGCGCCGCCGCCTGGCGGATCATGATCGACGATCGCCGGAATGCGATTATTCGGGCTGATCGCCAGAAATTCAGGCCGAAACTGCTCCCCAGCGCCGATATTCACCGGCTTCACCGCATATGGCAGCCCGCACTCCTCCAGCATGATCGTGATCTTCCACCCGTTTGGCGTGGCGGCGAAATGCAGGTCGATCATGCGGGCCTCTCCTGTTGCCGCAGGCTAGACGCCGGGATCGTGCGCAATCAAGCGATTGACAGACCGGCGCGCGCGCTTTGTGATGCGCAGCCAGGGGGTGCTTGCCATGAAGAGCCTGCTGACGATCCTGCTGGCCATGGTGGCGGGGGCAGCCCCGGCGCAAACCTATCAGCCGCCCGAGCACACCCGGCCCGTCCCGCTCATTGCCGGCGCTGGCGAGAGTGGCCTGATCGAATTGGCCGATCACGGCGGCGCGATCGAGCACGATCGGGCGCCCGGCTGGCAATTGGCGGAGCACCGTCGCCTGGCGGACGCGCTCACCGGGCTTGCACCGCAGCGCAAGGGCGTGGTGGACGCCTATGTTCTAGCCGCAGCGCTCGATAGTGACCCGGTATTCGGACGCGAGGCGCGCGAAGCTGGCCGCGTGCTGTCGCGGCGGTACGATGCGGCACGCCGCACCATGGTGCTCGCCGGGACGGACGGCACCGCCGACAGCGCGCTGCCGATGGGGTCGCCCGCCAATCTCGAGGTGGCGCTTGCCCGCATCGCCGAGGTGATGGACCCGGCCGAAGACGTACTGGTTCTCTACGTTACCAGCCACGGCGCGCGCTTCGGCCTGGTCTATAACGACGCCGATCAGGGCTTCGGCGCGATCGCGCCACGCCGGCTGTGGAGCACGTTGTCGCACCTTGGCATCCGCAATCGGCTGATCCTCATCAGCGCCTGCTATGCCGGTGTGTTCGTGCCCATGCTGTCCAGCGACACCACCGCGATCGTCACCGCGGCGTCGGCCGACCGTACCTCGTTCGGCTGTCAGTCCGACAATGACTGGACGTTCTTCGGCGACGCGTTGATCAACCACGCGCTGCGCAAGCCACAGCCGCTCGCCGCTGCCGTACAGGAGGCGGTGCAGACGATCGCCGGGTGGGAGCGGGACGCCGCGCTCGAACCGTCCAACCCGCAGGTGGCGATCGGCGCGGGGGCGGCACGCTGGCTTGCCGCTCTCGACGCGCATGCCCCTGCGGCAGCAAGCAGCCCGGTCGGGCGACCAGCCAATGCGGTCCTCACCGCCGCGGCGCGCTGACCCGACAGCGCACTGCGCGACTATTTTCGCGCTGAACGGGAACCGCGGCCGTCCCGCCGGGTTCGCCGCGCCATGATGAACAGCAACGCCACCGACTATCCGCTCCTCGCCAATCCACACATCCAGCTGCACGGCGTGGTCGACGATGCCATGTACAACACCTTCAACAGCCAGCTCGCCAATGCCACCGGCGATGGGCCGCTGGTAGTGTCGATCACCACCTTGGGGGGCGATCCGGAGATGGCGCGCGCCATGGGCGATTCGATCCGCCTGCTGCGCGAATATACCGGCCGCGAGACGCTGTTTCTCGGCAAGGTGGCGGTCTATTCCGCCGGCGCGACCTTCATGTCCGCCTTCCCTGCCGACAAGCGCTTCCTGACGCGCGGGTCGCGGCTGATGATCCACGAGCGGATCATGAACTCGACGATCGACCTGTCCGGCCCGCTAAATACGCTCGCTCCCGTGCTGCTCGCCAAGCTGAACGAGATCCAGGATTCGATCCGCATCCAGGACGAGGGGTTCGCCGCGCTGGTGAAAGGCACCAACGTGTCGCTCGACCATCTAAAGGCCAAGGCCCCGTCGAACTGGTATATCGAGGCGGAGGAAGCGCGCGATCTCGGGCTGGTGCTCGACATCATCTGATTGTCGCTGGTTACGTCGCTTCCATTTGCGACCTTGCCCCCGGTTATGTATCTGAGGCGCAATCGTGCGCGGGACGGGTTCTCGTCCCGGCGCTGTCCAGAAGGAAGCGGGACTGTACCATGGCCGAATTCACCCTGCCGGCGAACAGCAAGATCAAGGGCGGTCGCAAGATTCCGTCGGCCGAACCCGGCGGCACGATGCGCAATTTCAAGGTGTATCGCTACGACCCCGATAGCGGTGAAAACCCGCGCTACGACACGTTCGAGGTGAACCTCGACGAATGCGGTCCGATGGTCCTTGACGCGCTCATCAAGATCAAGAGCGAGCAGGATTCGTCGCTGACGTTCCGCCGTTCGTGCCGCGAAGGCATTTGCGGTTCCTGCTCGATGAACATCGACGGCAAGAACGGCCTCGCCTGCACCACCGCGATCGAGGACGTGAAGGGCGAGATCAAGATCACGCCGCTACCCGCGATGGACGTGATCAAGGACCTGGTGCCCGACTTCACGCACTTCTACGCGCAATATGCCTCGATCCAGCCGTGGCTGAAGACCGTCACCCCGCCGCCTGCCGGCAAGGAGCGCCTGCAGTCGCCGGAGGATCGCGCGAAGCTCGACGGCCTCTACGAATGCATCCTGTGCGCCTGCTGCTCGACCTCATGCCCCAGCTATTGGTGGAATTCGGACAAGTTCCTCGGTCCGGCGATCCTGCTCCAGGCGTATCGCTGGCTCGCCGACAGCCGCGACGAGATGACCGGCGAGCGGCTCGACGAGCTGGAGGATCCGTTCCGCCTGTATCGCTGCCACACCATCATGAACTGCGCGAACGCCTGCCCCAAGGGGCTGTCTCCCGCCAAAGCGATCGCGGAAATCAAGAAAATGGAAGTCGAGCGCGTCCTCTGACGCGGCGGAGGAGTGGCGCACTGCCCTCCTCCCCCTCGTGCTGAGCCTGTCGAAGCACGTGCCGCAGACGGTGTCGCTTGCGACACGTCCTTTGACGAGCTCAGGACGAACGGTGTGATGACCGAAAAACCCGAATTCCACTACGAGGATCATCCCGATCACCCCGGCTGGAAACGCTGGGGCCTGAAGAATTCGGATCGCTACAACACCTTCCTCGGCGACATGATGGTGCGCGTCGAGGACGGCACCTGCCGCGTGCGGATGCTGCCCGAACGGCGCCATTCCAACCTTGGCAACAACGTGCACGGCGGCGCGATGCTCGGCTTCATCGACGTCGCCCTGTTCGCCGCTGCCCGCAGCTTCGGCCTGATCGCGGCGGGCACGGCGGTGACGCTCGATCTCAACACGCATTTTATGGGCGCCGGGCGGATCGACGAGTTGCTGGAGGCGCGTGTGGAGCTGCTTCGCGAAACGGGTCGCCTGCTCTTCATGCGCGGTCTGGTAGTGCAGGACGACGGCCCGGTGGCCGAGTTCTCCGGCACCATCCGTAAGCCGACGAGGAAGTAAGCGCCGTCGCCTCTGCCCGTCATGCCGGCCTTGTGCCGGTGTCCAGCGTGCCGCAGGAGCGGCCTTGTCGGCTCTGCGCTGCGATGGATGCTGGCACGATAAAGGAAGAACCTTGGCCGCAGTTCTACAAGCGTACGAGTCCCTGATCGCTGGCGGTGAATTGCGCCCCGATCCCGAACAGGCAGCCGCTGCCGCGCGGCTGGACGCGCTCGCGCAGGAGCTCGAGAACCCGCGCACGACCGGCTTCTTCCGCAAAAAGATTGTGCCCGCACGTGGCGTCTACATGTGGGGCGACGTGGGCCGCGGCAAATCCATGCTGATGGACCTGTTCTACGCCAACGTGACCGTCGCGCAGAAGCGCCGCGTCCATTTCGGCGAGTTCATGCTGGAGGTGCACGAGCGGATCGCGGACGAGCGGCGCAAGGAACAGGGCGATCCCATCCTTCCCGTCGCCGCCGCGCTGGCCGAGGAAGCACGCCTGCTCGCGTTCGACGAGATGATCGTCAACAACTCGCCCGACGCTATGATCCTGTCGCGCCTGTTCACCGCAATGATCGAAGCGGGCGTGACGGTGGTGACCACCAGCAACCGCGTGCCGACCGATCTTTACAAGAACGGCCTCAATCGCGAGCATTTCCTGCCCTTTATCACGCTGATCCAGGATCGGATGGACGTGCTCGCGCTTAACGGTCCGGTCGATTATCGTCGCGACCGTCTGGGGCAGCAGGACACCTGGCTCGTCCCGAACGGGCCGGAGGCAACGACGCAGCTGTCCGCCGCCTTCTTTCGCCTCACCGACTATCCGCCCGAGGATCGCGAGCATGTGCCCAGCGAGGAGATCATCGTTCAGGGCCGCACATTGCGCGTCCCCAAATCGTTGAAGGGCGTCGCCGTCTTCAGCTTCAAGAAGCTGTGCGGCGAGGCGCGCGGCAGCGCCGATTACCTCGCCATCGCCCGTCGCTTCCACACGGTCATCCTCGTCGGCATCCCCGTTCTCGGCGCCGAAAACCGCAACGAAGCCGCCCGCTTTGTCAGCCTCATCGATGCGCTTTACGAGCACAAGGTGAAGCTGCTCGCGGCCGCCGACGCCGAGCCGGACGGCCTTTATCCAGCCGGCGACGGCCGCTTTGAATTTCAGCGCACCGTCAGCCGACTTGAGGAAATGCGCTCCGAAGAGTATCTCGCCGAGGGTCACGGCACCGGCTGACACTCACCTATTGCTATTGCGAACGGTTATCTTTTCAAAGCCTCCTTTCGGGCTTTAGTGGCTTGTGCCGGTCGCCCAAAGGGCGTACCCGATCTCTCCAATCACGACCTCACGTTACGGAAAGGGGATTGGATGGCCCGCAAGAAGATCGCGCTCATCGGCGCCGGCAACATCGGCGGCACGCTCGCGCACCTGGCTGCTCTCAAGGGGCTCGGCGATATCGTTCTGTTCGACGTGGTCGAAGGCGTGCCGCAGGGCAAGGCGCTTGACCTGTCGCAGTGCGGCCCAGTCGAGGGCTTCGATGCCACCATCATCGGCTCGAACGATTACAAGGATATCGCCGGCGCCGACGTCATCATCGTCACTGCCGGTGTCGCCCGCAAGCCGGGCATGAGCCGCGACGACCTGCTCGGCATCAACCTGAAGGTGATGAAGGCCGTCGGCGAAGGCATCCGCGACAACGCGCCCGACGCGTTCGTGATCTGCATCACCAACCCGCTCGACGCGATGGTCTGGGCGCTGCGCGAGTTCTCCGGCCTGCCGCACAACAAGGTCGTGGGCATGGCCGGCGTGCTGGACTCGGCACGCTTCAGCCACTTCCTGGCGGAAGAGTTCAAGGTGTCCGTGAAGGACGTGAACACCTTCGTGCTCGGCGGCCACGGCGACACCATGGTGCCGGTGCTGGAATATTCCACCGTCTCGGGCATCCCCGTCGCGGACCTCATCGAAATGGGCTTCTCCACCAAGGAGAAGGTCGACGAAATCATCAAGCGCACTCGCGGCGGCGGCGGCGAGATCGTCGCGCTGCTGAAGACCGGCTCCGCCTATTACGCCCCTGCCACCAGCGGCATCGCGATGGCCGAGGCGTATCTTTACGACCAGAAGCGCATCTTGCCAGCCGCGGCTCACCTGACCGGCCAGTATGGCGTTGACGACCTGTACGTCGGCGTCCCCGTCGTGATCGGCGCCGGCGGCGTCGAGAAGGTCGTCGAAGTGAAGCTGTCTGACGAGGCCAAGGGCAATCTCCAGGTCTCGGTCGACGCGGTGAAGGAACTGCTCGTCGCCTGCAAGGGCATCGACGAGAGCCTGGCGTAACGGAGATCGGATAAACTGTTCCCCGGCGAAGGCCGGGGTCCAGTTGGGAGACCTCAGCGGTGGAGAAAGCCGGCTTCGTCTATATCATGGCAAGCCAGCGTAACGGAACGATCTACATCGGGGTAACCAGCAATCTCGCAAAGCGGGTCTGGGAACATCGCAATGAGATCGCGCCCGGCTTCACCAAGAAATATCGCTGTCATCATCTCGTCTGGTACGAGTCGCATGACAGCATTGAAGCCGCACGGCAGCGAGAGCTGCAGATGAAGGAATGGAAGCGGGACTGGAAACTGCGGGAGATCGAAGGGTTCAATCCCGATTGGGACAATCTTTACGAGCGCATCGCACAACCATGACCGCCTTCCCGACTGGACCCCGGCCGTCGTCGGGGAACAGCGCCACCGTATAGACGGAGACGACATGAGCATTCTCGTCGACAAGAACACCAAGGTCATCACCCAGGGCATGACCGGCAACACCGGCAGCTTCCACACGCAGGCCGCGCTTGACTACGGCACGCAGATGGTCGCCGGCGTTACCCCGGGCAAGGGTGGTGGCACGCACCTCGGCCTGCCGCTGTTCGACACGGTTGCGGAGGCGGTGACCAAGACCGGCGCCGACGCCAGCGTGATCTACGTGCCGCCGCCCTTCGCCGCGGATTCGATCCTTGAGGCGATCGACGCGCAGGTACCGCTGATCGTCTGCATCACCGAGGGCATTCCGGTGCTCGACATGGTGCGTGTGAAGCGTGCGCTGTCGGGTTCGAAGTCGCGCCTGATCGGCCCGAACTGCCCGGGCGTGCTGACGCCGGGCGAGTGCAAGATCGGCATCATGCCGGGCAACATCTTCAAGAAAGGCTCGGTCGGCGTCGTCTCGCGCTCGGGCACGCTGACCTATGAGGCAGTGTTCCAGACCTCGAACGCCGGCCTCGGCCAGACCACCGCAGTCGGCATCGGCGGCGATCCGGTCAACGGCACCAATTTCATCGACGTGCTCGAGCTGTTCCTGGCCGATGACGCGACCGAGTCCATCATCATGATCGGCGAGATCGGCGGTTCGGCCGAAGAGGAAGCCGCCCAGTTCCTGCGCGACGAGGCGAAGCGCGGCCGCAAGAAGCCGATGGCTGGCTTCATCGCGGGCCGCACGGCGCCTCCGGGCCGCCGGATGGGCCACGCCGGCGCGATCGTGTCGGGCGGCCAGGGCGGCGCCGAGGACAAGATCGCAGCGATGGAAGCCGCCGGCATCAAGGTCGCGGCTTCGCCGTCCGAGCTCGGCTCCACGCTGCTGTCGGTGCTCGGTAAGTAAGAACACGGCCCTCTCCCCTGAACAGGGGAGAGGGTTACCGAAGCTTGATGGCATCGCCATCTAGCGGAGGTTGGGAGAGGGGTTGAGCGCGCCGAACGGCTCGCGCGGTTCGTGCCGAACCGCCTGACCCCTCACCCAGCTCCGACTAAGGCCCATGCGGGCCTAAGTCTGCGCAACCCTCTCCCCTGCCGAGCAGGGGCGAGGGAAGGAGTATGGTATGGGCTACGAAGGTCAGGATTTCTCGGACATCGCAGGCGGCGTATCGCCCGCGTTCATCGAAGCGCTCTACACGCGCTTCAAGGCGTCGCCCGACAGCGTCGAGCCCGGCTGGCGCGGCTTCTTCGAGGGGCTGGAAGGCGGCACCTCGGGGCCGAGCTGGCGCAACGATCGCTGGCCGCTGTCGACCACCGATGATCTGACCGCCGCGCTTGATCCGACGCAGATGGAGCCGGCACCCAAGCCGCAGAAGGGCGGCAAGCCCGCCCCTGCCCCGGCCGCCGCAGCCCCGGCCCCGTCGCAGGACGAGATCCTGCGCGCCGCCGGCGATTCGATCCGTGCGCAGCTGCTGGTGCGCACCTATCGCGTGCGCGGTCACCTCGCTGCCAATCTCGACCCACTCGGCCTCAACACCATTCGTGAGCTGCCGGCCGACCTGAAGACCGAATATCACGGCTTCACCGATGCCGACATCGATCGCCCGGTCTACATGGGCGGCACGATGGGGCTGCAGTGGATCACTATCCGCGAGCTCGTCGACATCCTGCGCGCTAATTACTGCGGCAACGTCGGCCTCGAATACATGCACATTGCCGACGTGGAGGAGCGCCGCTTCCTCCAGGACCGCATGGAGGGCAAGGACAAGGCGATCGAGTTCACCCCACAGGGCAAGAAGGCGATCCTGAACAAGGTGATCGAGGCCGAGCAGTGGGAGAAGTTCCTCGGCCGCAAGTACGTCGGCACGAAGCGCTTCGGCCTCGACGGCGGTGAGGCGATGATCCCGGCGCTGGAAAGCGTGATCAAGTACGGCGGCGCCGCCGGCGTGAACGAGATCGTGTTCGGCATGGCCCATCGCGGCCGCCTGAACGTGCTCGCCAACGTCATGGGCAAGCCGCTGCGCGTCATTTTCCATGAATTCGCCGGCGGCTCGGCCAACCCCGATGACATTGGCGGCTCGGGCGACGTGAAATATCACCTTGGCACCTCCACCGACCGCGAGTTCGACGGCGTGAAGGTGCACATGTCGCTGGTCGCCAACCCGTCGCACCTTGAGGCGGCGGATCCGGTGGTGCTCGGCAAGGTGCGCGCGATCCAGACGATCGCGGGCGATCTTGAGGATCACTGCAAGTCGCTGCCCGTGCTGATCCACGGCGATGCCGCCTTTGCCGGCCAGGGCATCGTGTGGGAATGCCTCGGCTTCTCCGGCATCCGCGGCTACAACACCGGCGGCTGCGTTCACTTCGTCATCAACAACCAGATCGGCTTCACGACCAGCCCGCAGTTCGCGCGCTCGTCCCCCTATCCGTCGGACGTCGCAAAGGGCGTTCAGGCGCCGGTCTTCCACGTCAACGGCGACGATCCCGAGGCGGTCACCTTCGCCACCAAGATGGCAATCGAGTTCCGCCAGAAATTCCACCGCGACGTGGTGATCGACATGTGGTGCTATCGGCGCTTCGGCCACAACGAGGGCGACGAGCCCGGTTTCACCCAGCCGCTGATGTACAAGGCGATCCGCAGCCATCCGCCGGTCAGCGAAATCTACGGCAAGCGCCTTGTTGAACAAGGTGTCGTCGATCAGGCGTGGGTGGACGACAACGTCAAGCAGTTCACCACACTGCTCGAGGGCGAGTTCGAGGCGGGCGCGAGCTACAAGCCGAACAAGGCGGATTGGTTCGCCGGCCGTTGGTCCGGCCTGCACGCGCCGGCCGACGCCGAAACCGCGCGGCGCAGTGTGGACACCGGCATCGAACAGAAGCTGTTCGACTCGATCGGCCGCACCCTCACCACCGTTCCCGACGATCTCGCGATCCACAAGACGCTGGCGCGCGTGCTCGATGCCAAGCGCAACATGTTCGCGACCGGCCAGAACTTCGACTGGGCGACCGGCGAGGCTCTGGCGTACGGCTCGCTCTTGTCGGAAGGCTATGGCGTTCGCCTGTCGGGGCAGGACTCCGGTCGCGGCACCTTCTCGCAGCGTCACGCGGTGTGGGTCGATCAGAACACCGAGAAGCGCTACGTGCCGCTGTGGAACATCGAGCACGGTCAGTTCGAGGTGCTCGACAGCCCGCTCTCCGAATATGGCGTGCTCGGCTTCGAATATGGCTATGCGCTTGCCGATCCGAAGACGCTGGTCTTGTGGGAGGCGCAGTTCGGCGACTTCGTCAACGGCGCACAGATCATGATCGACCAGTTCATCGCCAGCGGCGAGGCCAAGTGGCTGCGCGCCAACGGCCTCGTGATGCTGCTGCCGCACGGCTACGAGGGCCAGGGGCCCGAGCACAGCTCGGCACGCCCGGAGCGCTTCCTCCAGCTGTGCGCACAGGACAACATCCAGGTCGCGAACTGCACCACGCCGGCCAATTACTTCCACATCCTGCGCCGGCAAATGCACCGCCCGTTCCGCAAGCCGCTCATCATCTTCACGCCCAAGTCGCTGCTGCGGCACAAGCTGGCGGTGTCGACGGCGGCGGACTTCCTGGGCGACTCGCACTTCCGCCGCATCCTGTCAGACACCAACGGATCGGCAGACGAGGCGACGAAGCGCCTCGTCCTGTGCACCGGCAAAGTCTCCTACGACCTGATCGAGGCACGCGACGCGGCTGGCGACGAGAACACGCAGATCGTCCGCATCGAGCAGCTCTATCCCTTCCCCACCGAGGCCCTCGCCAAGCGCATCGCGCGCATGCCGAACTTGGAGGACGTGGTCTGGGCGCAGGAAGAACCGCGCAACAACGGCTATTGGTTCTTCGTCGAACCGTTCATCGAGGAGGCGCTCGGTAACGCCGGCTGCGCGGTGAAGCGGCCGCGCTATGCCGGTCGCGCGGCGGCGGCATCGCCCGCCACCGGCCTCATGAAGCGGCACCAGGCGGAGCAAGGCGCGTTGATCGCCGATGCGCTCGGCCATAACGTCCGCGAGGAAATCCGCCGCACCCGCGGTGCGGACACGTCGAAGAAGGCCGGCACGCCGACGGCGTGATTGAGAGGCGGCCACCCCGGCAAAGGCCGGGGTTCGGTCGCGGAGCAGATGTAACCACGCGCGTCACTCTCCAGGGAGCGATGTGCAACTGGGCCCCGGCCTTCACCGGGGAACAAGGGAAGCGAAAAGATGGCAACCGAAGTTCTGGTCCCCACGCTGGGCGAATCGATCACCGAAGCAACGCTGGGTGAATGGCTGAAGCAGCCGGGCGACAAGGTCGCCGCGGACGAGCCGATCGCCAGCCTCGAAACCGACAAGGTATCGGTGGAAGTGCCGAGCCCCGTCGCGGGCGTGATGGGCCAGCATGCCGTTGCCGTGGGCGACACGGTGCAGGTCGGCGCGATGATCGCCACGGTCGAGGCCGGCGACGGCGCCCCTGCCGCCACGCCCGCGCCGCAGCCCGCCGCCACCGAAAGCCCGAAGGGCGATGCGCCCGCCGGTGACCAGCCCGCCCCCGCCGCCGGCGGCTATGGCAATCACGGCGCGACGCCGGTCGACAGCAACGCGCCCGCCGCGCTGAGCCCGTCGGTGCGCCGTGCGGTGCTGGAGCATGGCGTCGACCCTGCGACGATCAAGGGCACCGGCCGTGACGGGCGCATCACCAAGGACGATGTCGCCGCCGCCGCCTCGTCGCGCCCTGCTGCCGCGCCGTCGGCTCCGACCGCGACACCGACCCCGTCGGTCGCCGCCTCGACAGGGCGCAAGGAAGAGCGCGTGCGCATGACGCGCCTGCGCCAGACCATCGCCAAGCGCCTGAAGGAAGCGCAGAACACCGCCGCGATGCTGACGACGTTCAACGACGTCGACATGAGCGCGGTGATCGAGGCACGCGCCAAGTACAAGGATCTGTTCGAGAAGAAGCACGGCGTCCGCCTCGGCTTCATGGGCTTCTTCGTGAAGGCCGCGACCATGGCGCTGAAGGACATTCCGTCGGTCAACGCCTCGATCGAGGGCGACGAGATCATCTATCACGATTATGCCGATATCTCGGTCGCGGTGTCTTCGCCGGGCGGCCTCGTCGTGCCGGTGATCCGCGATGCGCAGGACCTGTCGGTTGCCGGCATCGAAAAGACGATCGGCGATTTCGGCAAGCGCGCGAAGGAAGGCACGCTGAAGATGGACGAGATGAAGGGCGGCACCTTCACCATCTCCAACGGCGGCGTGTTCGGCTCGCTGATGTCGACCCCGATCATCAACCCGCCGCAGTCCGCCGTGCTCGGCCTGCACCGCATCGAGGATCGCCCCGTAGTGGTGAACGGCCAGGTCGTCGTCCGCCCGATGATGTACCTCGCGCTGTCCTACGATCACCGTCTGATCGACGGCCGCGAGGCGGTGACCTTCCTCGTCGCGCTGAAGAACGCGATCGAGGACCCGACGCGCATCCTGATCGATCTGTAAGCTCCCGAAAGCCTGTTCCCCGGCGAAAGCCGGGGTCCAGGTGGGATAGCGGCAACGACGGGCACAGCACCGGCCTGTCATGCCTCGAAACTGGGCCTCTGCCTTCGCTGGGGAACAGACAGCGCGTGCCGGTGCCTTTGACGGGAACGCCGATGCGCCGCCTTCTCCCGCTCCTCGCCCTGACGCTCGCGACGCCCACCGCCGCGCAACAGCAGCCCGCACCGCTCACCGAGCCGGGCGCGATCGAGCGCCTGAAGCCCGGCCAATATCTGTGGGCGCCTCAGATCGCGCCTGCCGGTCCGGTCACGATGATCGTCAGCCTGAAGACGCAGCGCGCCTATGTGTATCGCAACGGCGTGCCGATCGGCGTCACCACCGTGTCGTCGGGCAAGCCGGGCCACGCGACGCCGACCGGCGTGTTCACGATCCTGCAGAAGCAGGTCGATCACCGCTCGAACATCTACAACGGCGCGCCCATGCCCTATATGCAGCGGCTGACATGGGACGGCATCGCGCTGCACGCCGGCGCGCTGCCCGGCTATCCCGCAAGCCACGGCTGCGTCCGCCTGCCGCTCGCCTTTGCCAAATTGCTGTACGGCGTCACGCAGCTCGGCCTGACGGTGGTCATCACCGATGAGGGGCTGGTGCCGGAAGTCGCGCCCGCCTCCGATCCGCTGGCGGCACCGCCCGCGGACGGCCACCGCAACCCCGCTTCCTACACCTGGAACCCGCAGGCGTCGCCGAGCGGCCCCGTGTCGATCATCGTCAGCGGCCGCGACCGCCGCGTCGTCGTGATGCGCAACGGCAAGCAGATCGGCGCCGCACCACTGGTGCTGGATGAACCGATCACCGCAACGCAGGCGTTCAACCTGCGCGCAATCGACGCCGCCGGCGCACACTGGACCCGCCTGCCCCTGCCCGGCACGCCCGCTACCGCTGCCGGCAGCGAATTGTCACCGGAGGAACGGACCAAGGGACATCTGCCCGACGGCTTCCGGCAAAAGGTGGAGGCGATCCTCACCCCCGGCGCCACCATGCTCGTCACGCGCGAGACGCTGGCGACCAGCGGCACCGGCAGCAGGCTTGCGGTCCTCGTCACCGACCCCAAATAACCGCCGGCGCCCGCATCGCGGCGCCACCACGCGCGCGTCCCTGCGCGCAGGAGTTACCATGCAGCCGATCATCTCGATCAGGGGTCTGGAAAAGACCTATGCCTCCGGTCACCAGGCGTTAAAGGGCGTGGACCTGGACATCAGTCGCGGCGAGATCTTCGCGCTGCTCGGCCCCAACGGCGCGGGCAAGACGACGCTGATCGGCGCGATCTGCGGGCTCGTCACCGCTACCGCCGGCAGCGTCACCGTGGACGGGCACGACAACGTCCGCGCCTATCGCGAGGCACGCTCGCGCATCGGCCTCGTGCCGCAGGAGCTCAACACCGACGCGTTCGAGCCGGTCGGCGCCACCGTGCGGTTCAGCCGCGGCCTGTTCGGCCGCTCGCCCGATCCGGCGCTGATCGAACAATTGCTGCGCGACCTGTCGCTGTGGGACAAGCGCGACGCGATCATCAAGGAATTGTCGGGCGGCATGAAGCGCCGCGTGATGATCGCCAAGGCGCTGTCGCACGAACCCGAGATCCTGTTCCTCGACGAGCCCACCGCCGGCGTCGACGTGGAGCTGCGCCGCGACATGTGGACCATGGTGCGCAAGCTGCGCGAACGCGGCGTCACCATCATCCTCACCACGCATTACATCGAAGAAGCGGAGGAGATGGCCGATCGCATCGGCGTGATCGACGGTGGCCAGCTGATGCTAGTCGAGGAAAAGCATGCGCTGATGAAGAAGCTGGGTCGCAAGGAACTGACGATCCAGCTCGCGGAGCCGCTCGCCGCGATCCCGTCCGAACTCGCCGACTGGAAGCTGGAGCTGATCGCTGACGGGCGCGAGCTGCGCTACGTCTTCGATCGCCATGCCGAGCGCACCGGCGTGCCTTCGCTGCTCGCCCGCCTGCGCGATTTCGGCATCGATTTCTCCGACCTCAACACGCACCAGAGCTCGCTCGAAGAGATCTTCGTCGGCCTCGTCCATGGAAAGCGCGCCGCATGAACTCCCCCCATCTGGCGGCCCCCCGCTTCAACTGGCAGGGCGTCTGGGCGCTTTACCGCTTCGAAATGCACCGCTTCCGCCGCACGCTCTGGACCGGGCTCGCCGTGCCGGTCATCACTACCTCGCTCTATTTCGTCGTGTTCGGCTCCGCGATCGGCTCGCGGATGACCGAGGTGAGCGGCATCCCGTACGGCAGCTTCATCGTGCCCGGCCTGATGATGCTCTCGCTATTCCAGGAAAGCACGTTCAACGGCGCGTTCGGCATCCACATGCCGCGATTCACCGGGACGATCTACGAACTGCTCTCCGCGCCCATGTCGGCATTCGAGACGGTCTTGGGCTACGTCGGCGCGGCGGCGACCAAGGCGATGCTGGTGGCGTTCATCATTCTCGTCACCGCCAATCTGTTCGTCGACGTTCAGGTCGCGCACCCCGCGATCATGCTGGCCTATCTCGTCCTCGTTGCCTGTACCTTTTCCTTGTTCGGCTTCGTGCTGGGCATCTGGGCCAAGGGGTTCGAACAATTGCAGGTCATCCCGCTGCTCATCGTCACCCCCCTCACCTTCCTTGGCGGCGCCTTCTACTCGCTCGACATGCTGCCCGAGCCATGGCGCACGGTCACGCTGTTCAATCCGATCGCGTACCTCATCAACGGCTTCCGCTGGACCTTCTTCGGACAGGCGGACGTGTCGCCGCTCGCCAGCCTTTCGGTGACCGCAGCCTTCTTCGCCATCTGCCTCGGCACGGTCTGGTGGATCTTCCGCACCGGATACCGCCTGAAGAACTGACGCCCGCTATCCTCCTCATCCGCGGTGGGGAGGATGCTAGCCATTGCGCCGCTCTCCCTAACCGGCAACAAGCACGGCAAAGTTTCGGGAGATACCAATGCGTCGCACCCTTGCCCTGCTGCTCTTGCCGCTGCTGCCGCTCGCCGGCGCCGCCGCGCCCCTGCCGGCGCCGAACCAGGCCCCTGTCGCCGCGCAACCGGGCGCGCAGGACGCCGCGTTGCTCAAGTTCCTCGACGCCGCCTTTGACGCGCAAACCGCGCTCAGCCCGGAATCGCAAACCTATCTCGGGCTGAAGACCGACAACGACCGGCTCGACGATTACACCCCGGCTGCCGCCAAGCGCGCGCTGGAGCTCAGCGAAAAGCAGCTGGCCGAGATGCACGCCCGCTTCAAACCCGATCAGTTGAGCGAAAGCGCCCGCGTCAGCTACCGCCTGTTCGAGCATCAGGTGGAGCGCGCGCGCGAGGCGTACCGCTTCCGCAAGCTGCGCTTCCCTGTGTCCACCAACGGCAGCCCCGCCGGCGACATTCCGGTCCTGCTCATCAACAACCACAAGGTCGACAGCGTCGCCGACGCCGAGGCCTATATCGCCCGCCTGCGCGATGCGGAGCGCGTGATGCGCGAAGTCACCGCCACCATGCGCGATCAGGCCGCATCCGGCATCATTCCGAACAAAGTGAACTTCGCCCCCGCGCGCGCCGATGCGCGCAAGGTCGTCACCGGCGCGCCGTTCGACAACGGCCCCGATTCGACGCTGATGGCCGATTTCCGCAAAAAGGTCGCCGCGCTCGACGCGCCCGCCGCCACCAAGCAGAAGCTGCTGGCCGATGCTGCCGCCGCGCTCACCGGCCCATTCAAGCGCGGCTACGACCTGCTGTTCGTCGCGCTGGACGAGATCGAGCCCATGTCGAAGGGCAATTTCGGCGCGTGGAACCTCCCCGACGGCGCCGCTTATTACAACGACCGGCTGAAGGACGAGACCACCACCAATCTCACCGCCGACCAGATCCACGAGATCGGCCTGCAGCAGGTCGCCGCAATCCGGCAGGAGATGGAGGCGATCAAGAAGCAGGTCGGCTTTACCGGCACGCTGGAGGAGTTTTTCCAGCAGATCCGCACCGATCCGAAGTTCAAATATCCCAACACGGCGGAGGGTCGTGAGCAGTATCTGACCGACGCGCGCGCGGTGATCGCCTCCGTCATGGCCATCGCCCCGCGCTATTTCCGGGTCCTGCCGAAGGCACCGCTGGAGGTCCGCGCGGTCGAGAAATGGCGCGAAGGCACCGCGTCCACCGCCTTCTACAACCCGCCGTCGGCTGATGGATCGCGCCCCGGCATCTACTACGTCAATCTCGTCGACATGAACCAGACGCAGAAGGTTCAGGTGGACGCGATCGCCGCGCATGAGGGTGCGCCGGGTCACCATTTCCAGATCGCCCGCCAGATGGAACTGACCGGCATCCCCAAGTTCCGCAAGTTCGGCGGCTATGGGGCCTATATGGAAGGCTGGGGCCTCTATTCGGAGCGGCTCGCCGACGAAATGGGCATCTACAAGGATCCCTACGCCCGCTTCGGCATGCTCTCGCTCCAGGTCTGGCGCGCGATCCGGCTGGTGCTCGACACCGGCATCCACGCCAAGCGCTGGGATCGTGACAAGGCGATCGCCTATTTCAAGAACAACAGCTCGGTGTCCGACACCGACATCGCGCGCGAGGTGGATCGCTACTTCAACTGGCCCGGACAGGCGACCAGCTACATGGTCGGCATGCTCAAGATCAAAGAGCTGCGCCAGAAGGCGGAGCGCGAGCTCGGCCCCAAATTCGACATCCGCGATTTTCACGAGGCCGTGCTGAGCCAGGGCGCCCTCCCGCTCGACGTGCTGGAGGAAGAGGTGAACCGCTACATCGCCGCCAAGAAGGGCTGATTGTTGGCGAAGGGCGCGCGCCGTCGTTTGGCGACGCGTGCTTTCTTCCACCCGCCGCGACCCACGGTGACGGTCGTAATCACATCGCGTTGATCTCCGCGATCAGCGCCGGAAACGCGCCAAGGCTCGCCAACCGGCGATAGCGCGGCTGATTGACCGGCTCCGCCGCCTGCTCGTGGCTCCATGCCAACGGCTGCGGCACGAACGCCGCCCACGCCCCGGCAGCCAGCGCGGGATGGATATCGGATCGCAGCGAATCGCCTGCCATGATCGCCTCGGCCGGATCGACGCCGCCCCGTTCGAACAGGCGCCGGAACGTCTCCACCGTCTTGTCGCTCACGATCTCCACCGCGGAAAAACGGCTGCCGAGCCCCGAGGCCGCGAGCTTCATCTCCTGATGTAACAGATCACCCTTGGTCAGCAGCACCAGATCGCCAAGCTCTGCAAGCGCCTCGATCGTGTCGCCTACGCCATCCAGCAGCTCGACGGGGTGTTGCAGCAGATTGCGCCCCGTCTCCAGGATGCGGGCGATCGTCTCCACCGGCAGATCCGCTCCCCCAAGCGCCAGCGCGGTCTCGATCATCGACAGGGTAAAGCTTTTCGCCCCGTAGCCATAGTGCGCCAGGTTGCGTTCCTCGATCGTCGCCAGCGTCGATCGCGCGATCCCTGCTTCGGCAAAGGTCGCGAGCAAGTCGGTGAACGCCTGCTCGGCAATTTCGAAGTGCCGCATGTTGTGCCACAAGGTGTCGTCGGCATCGAGCAGGATGAGCTTGATCGGCATGGCCTATGTCTCTGTCGGAAAGATCGAGTGCGCCACCTACCGCGCGCCCTCCTGCCGACAATCCGGCCAGAGCCGCGCCCACTCGCATTTGAATTGACGGCGCGGCCCAGACCATGGCAGTGCGCCTCCACGCGCCGTGATGGGCGGGTGTAGCTCAATGGTAGAGCAGAAGCTTCCCAAGCTTACGACGAGGGTTCGATTCCCTTCACCCGCTCCACTGTCGTGGGCGCCACTTTCCGCACGTTGACCGTGAGCTTGGGGCGGCCGGCCCTGATCGGCTTGCGCTTCCGCCCGAGGGCTGGGAAGGCGCGTCGCCCGGATGGGCCACACAGCATAGAGATTACAGATGACGTCAGGCCAGAAGAAGATCGAGGTTCAGATCCTGGACGCGCGGCTGCGCGACTGGGGCCTGCCACGCTATCAGACGGACATGGCCGCGGGCATCGACCTGCACGCCTGCATCGATGAGCCGTTGGTGCTGCAGCCGCAGGCGCCGGCGGTGCTGGTTCCGTCTGGCATGGCGGTGTTGATGAACGATCCGCAAATGGCCGCGCTGGTCCTCGCGCGCTCCGGGCTCGGCCACAAGAAGGGGCTGATCCTGGGACAGTCGGTCGGGCTGATCGACGCCGATTATACCGCGCAGATCTTTGTCAGCGCTTGGCTGCGTACGCCGCCGGGTAGCGAGCCGTTCACCATCCAGCCGGGCGATCGGATCGCGCAGCTTGTGTTCGTGCCGATTATTCGGCCCGAGCTCGAATTCGTTGATACGCTGAGCGCCACCACCGCACGGGGCGGCGGCGGGTTCGGCTCGACGGGCTTCGCCACCAGCTGACCCGCACCACAACCTTCACCGCGCCGCACGCCCGTGCGTTGCCGGCGCAAAGCGGCAAGCCACGCGCTTGCTGGACGCATGGCCGCCGCGCCCGATAGGATGCCGGCCATGCGCACATCGGGGATCACCGAACCATGATCGCACTCTCCCTCCTGCTGGCCCTGAGCCAGACACCCGCCACGACCGTCGGCATCACGGATCTCTCACCCGGCACCGAAGAGATCGTGCCGCCGAGCGATTGGTCGCACCTGCCCGAACTGAGCCTGCGACAGCCCCGGCCGGCCGCCAACGCGCTTGCCACCTTTGTGCGAAACGAAGTGCAGGCCGGCCGGTGCAGCGGCAACAGCCCATTGCGCATCGATCTTGCCGTGCTCGTCGCGCCGGACGGGCGGCTGCGCGGCGTGCGGCCGAACGCGATCGGCTGCCCGACGGTCGAGCAATATGCGTCCGGCCTCGTCATGCGCATGGCACGCAGCAACGTCGCGGCGCCGCGCGCCGATCAATGGTATCGCACCGCGCTCACCTTCGCATGGCAGTGACGCTCGGCGAGGAGGAGCGCGCGCGCTACGCCCGCCAGATCATCCTGCGGGAGATCGGCGGCGGTGGGCAGCGCCGCCTGAAACAGGCGACGGCGGTGGTGATCGGCGCTGGCGGCATCGGCTCGCCGGTCATCGCTTATCTCGCGGGCGCCGGCATCGGACGCCTCGTGGTAATCGACGATGACGTGGTCGACCGCTCCAATCTGCAACGGCAGATCCTGTTCGGCACCGCGGATATAGACGTGCCGAAGGCAGCGCAGGCCGCCGCCGCCGTGGCGCGGCAGAACCCCCATGTCGGCGTGGCGCCGATCACCACCCGGATCACGGCCGACAATGCCGCCGATCTGATCGCGGGCGCCACCGTGGTGGTGGACGGCTGCGACAATTTCGCCACCCGCCTCGCAGTCGCCGACGCGGCGCTCCACCAGCGCATCCCGCTCGTCTCGGCGGCGGTCGGCCAGTTCGAGGGGCAGTTGGCGGTCTATCGCGGGTGGGAAGCGGACAAGCCATGCTACCGCTGCCTCGTCGGCAGTGCCCCCGACCGCGACGAAGCGACCTGCGCCGAACAGGGCGTACTCGGGCCGGTCACCGGCATCCTCGGCAGCATGGCCGCATTGGAGGCGATCCGCGCGGTCGCGCCCTTCGGCGAAGACCCGGCCGGTCGGCTGATCCTGCTCGACCTTCTCGACCTGCGCTTCCGAAACATCCGCGTCCCCAAGGACCCGGCCTGCCCCGCTTGCTCGCCAGCCTGAGGGGCGGCGAAGGACTTAGCTCAGCAGCGTCTCCGCGAAAGCGCGCACCGATGGCCCGATGTCCTCGCGTGCCAGCGCCAGCGCCAGGTTCGCCTGGATGAACCCTGCCTTGTCGCCGCAGTCATAGCGGTCGCCGGCGAAGGTATAGCCGTGGAACGGCTGCTTGCCGATCAGCTGCGCCATCGCGTCGGTCAGCTGGATCTCCCCGCCCGCGCCCTTCACCGGATTGTCGAGGATCTTCATCACCTCGGGCTGCAGAATGTAGCGCCCCGGCGTCATCAGGTTGGACTTGGCGGTGCCCTGCTTGGGCTTTTCGATCACCTCCAGCACTTCGGTCAGCGGTCCGTCGACCTTGCCGGGCGTGATGATGCCGTATTTGTCGGTCTCCTCCGGCGCCACTTCCAGCGCACCGATCAGATTGCCGCCGACGCGGTGATAGGCTTCCACCATCTGCGCCAGGAAGCCGGGCGTGCCGACCATCAGCTCGTCGGGCAGCAGCACGGCGAACGGCTCGTCCCCCACGATCTCGCGCGCGCACCATACGGCGTGGCCCAGCCCCAGCGGCTCCTGCTGGCGCACGTAAACGGGCGACCCCGGCTTTTGCCGAACGTTTTCGATCAGCGCGAGCGACTTGCCCCGCGCCTTCATCGTCGCTTCCAGCTCGTAGGAGATGTCGAAATGATCTTCGAGCGCCCCCTTGCCGCGGCCCGTAACGAAGATGATCTGCTCGATCCCCGCCTCCAGCGCCTCTTCGACCGCATATTGGATCAGCGGCTTGTCGACGACGGTCAGCATTTCCTTCGGCATCGACTTGGTGGCCGGCAGGAAACGCGTGCCCAGCCCGGCAACCGGGAAAACGGCTTTGCGCAGCGGCTTGATCGACGACATCGGTTGAACTCTCCCCAAAGCGTGGCCCGCGGCGGCCTTAGCCGCCGATGAACGTTGCGGCAAAGCATCAATCGCGTAGAGGCGCTTAGGCCGTCCTTAATCGCTGCTTGCTAGGCCGCTGCTCATGAAAACGCTGGTTATCTTTGGAACGCGGCCCGAGGCGATCAAAATGTTTCCCGTCGTGCGGGCGTTGCAGGCCCGTTCGGGGCTTGCGGTGCGCACCCTCGTCACGGCGCAGCATCGTGGGCTGCTCGATCAGGTGCTCGCCATCGCGGGCCTTTCGCCCGATGTGGACCTCGATCTGATGGAGCCGGGGCAAACGCTCGACCGCCTCACCGCGCGGCTGCTCACCGGCATCGGCGACGTGCTGGACAAGGAACGCCCCGATCGCGTGATCGTGCAGGGCGACACCGCCACGGCGATGTGCGGCGCGCTGGCCGCTTATTACCGCAAGATCCCGGTCGCGCATGTCGAGGCCGGCTTGCGCTCGGGCGACATCTACCATCCCTGGCCCGAGGAGGTGAACCGCCGCATCGTCGCGCCGATCGCCGACCTGCATTTCGCCCCGACGCAGACCGCCGCCGACGCCTTGGCACGCGAGAATGTGACCAAAGGAGTCCATGTCGCCGGCAACACGGTGATCGACGCGCTGCACTGGACGCGCGATCGGATCGCCGCCGAGCCGCAGCTGGCGGCGCGGCTCGACGATCTTGCCGCCCGCTTCGCCGGCAAGCGCATCGTGCTCGTCACCACGCACCGGCGCGAGAACTTCGGCGACGGCATGGCCGCGATCGCGCGCGCCATCGCGCGGATCGGCGCGCGCGAGGACGTAGCCGTGCTCTTCCCGATGCACCCAAATCCCAATGTCGCCTCGGTGATGGAGACGGTGCTCGGCCAGCACGCCAATGTCGCGCGCATCGACCCGCTCGACTATCCGCATTTCATCCGCGCGCTCGGGATGTGCGACCTTGCGCTCACCGATTCGGGCGGCGTGCAGGAAGAGGCGCCGGCCCTCGGCAAGCCGGTGCTGGTGATGCGCGACACGACCGAGCGGCCCGAAGGCGTCGTCGCCGGCACGGCCAAGCTGATCGGCGCCGACGAAGACCGGATCGTTTCCGAAGTCTTCACCCTTCTCGACAACAAGGCTGCCTATGCCGCCATGGCGCGTGCCCACAACCCGTTCGGGGACGGCCATGCCAGTGCGCGGATCGCGGGGATCATCGCTGATGAAATCGGATAACGAACTGAACGTCGTGGTGCTGGGGCTGGGCTATATCGGCCTGCCCACCGCCGCCGTCATCGCGCGCACCGGCGCGCGCGTTTTGGGCATCGACGTCCATCAATCGGTGGTCGACACGATCAATTCTGGCCGCGTTCATATCGAGGAAGTCGATCTCGACGGCCTCGTCTCGGGCGTCGTCTCGCGCGGCCATCTGCGCGCCTCGACCCGGATCGAGCCGGCCGACGTCTTCGTCATTGCCGTGCCCACGCCGTTCAAGGACGATCGCTCGCCCGACATCGCCTATGTGCTGGAGGCCGCCACCAGCCTCGCGGCGGTGCTGAAGGCCGGCGACACGGTGATCCTCGAATCCACCTCGCCCGTCGGCACCACGGAGAAGGTGCGCGACCTCCTCGCCCGACTCCGCCCCGATCTGCGCGCACCGGGCATGGGCGACGGCGCCGATTATGCGGTGGCCTATTGCCCCGAACGCGTGCTGCCCGGCCGCATCCTGGTCGAACTGATCGACAATGATCGCGTGATCGGCGGCATCACCCCGCGCTGCGCGCGCAAGGCGCTCACCTTCTATCGCCGCTTCGTGCGCGGCGCGTGCGTCACCACCAATGCGCGCGCGGCGGAAATGACGAAGCTGACGGAAAACGCGTTCCGCGACGTCAACATCGCCTTCGCCAATGAACTCAGCCTCGTGGCCGAGACGATGGGCGTCGATGTGTGGGAGGTGATCCGCCTCGCCAACCGTCACCCGCGCGTGAACATTCTTCAGCCCGGCCCCGGCGTCGGCGGCCATTGCATTGCCGTCGACCCGTGGTTCCTCGTCGCCGCCGATCCCGCGAACACGCCGCTGATCCGCACCGCGCGTGAGGTAAACGACGGCAAGACCGATCACGTCGTCGCCAGCGCGGCCGCGTTGATCGAGGCAAACCCCGGCGTGCCGGTCGCCTGCCTCGGTCTCGCGTTCAAGGCGAACATCGACGACTTCCGGGAAAGCCCCGCGCTGCGCGTCGCAACCGCGCTTGCCGAGCGCTTCGGCAGCCGCGTCCGCATCGTCGAGCCTTATGCCAGCGAATTGCCCGACGCGCTGGCAAAGACCGGCGCCACGCTGATCGACATCGACACTGCGATCGAGCGGTGCCCATTGATGATCGTGCTGGTCGATCACGACGTGTTCCGCTCGGTGCCGCTGGAGGAGCGCGCGTCCAAGCAGGTGCTCGACACGCGCGGCATCTGGCCGGACCAGCCGGCCCCACGGGCCACCCCGTTGCGCATGGCGAGCTGATCGTTCCGGGATATTGCGGCTGCGAGCAGCGTTGGGTAAGGCGATAATCTTCCCCAACAATCCGGCCGCTTATGCTTTCGCGCCTTTTCCCGCGCCGTCGCCCCGAACCGATCCAGGCTGTGTTGCCCGCTGGCCGACGCATCTATGCGATCGGTGATATTCACGGCCGGCTCGATCTGCTCGACTCGCTTCTTGCGCAGATCGAGAAAGACGATGCGGCACGCGGCGGCGCGCAGACTGGGCTGATCTTCCTCGGCGATCTGGTCGACCGCGGCGCTGATTCGGCCGGCGTGGTGGCCCGCGTGCGCACGCTTTGCACCGAGCGTCCCGACACCCGCTGCCTTGCCGGCAATCACGAGGAAATCTTTCTCGGCGCGCTCGACGGCAATGGCGACATGATCCGCCTGCTGCTGCGCGCGGGCGGGTTCGAGACGCTGGTCAGCTACGGTCTCGATCCGCACGCGATCGACCAGGCGAGCGTCGCCGAACTCGCCGAAATGATGGACAAGGCCGTCCCCTCGGCCGACATCGCCTTTCTGCGCGGGCTCGACGATGTCGTGGTCGAAGGCGATTATCTGTTCGTCCACGCCGGCATCCGCCCCGGCATCGCGCTCGACCAGCAGAGCACCAATGATCTGCGATGGATCCGCCAGCCGTTTCTCGACTTCGCCGGCAATCACGGCAAGTTGGTGGTACATGGCCACACCATCACCGATGATGTCGATGAGCGCGCCAATCGAATCGGCATCGATACGGGTGCCTATCGCACCGGTCGACTCACCGCTTTGGGGCTTGAGGGGCAGCATCGCTGGTACCTCAACACGGGCGAAATATCTCAAGTTGCGGCAGAATGATCGGGATCGGCGTTGAATTGCTGCAACACAGCACCAATTTGCTGCAACACCTACCGGCATAGTGCGGTATATGGATTGCGTTGCGACCGCTTCTCTGGCAGGGCGTCGCGACGGACAAAAAAGGGAGTTCGTGATGAAGCTTCGTAATTACATGGCGGCCGTTGCCGCTGCCTCGCTCGCTGCGGCTCCTGCCGTTGCTGCTCCGACCTCGGCTGCTAAGCTGTCGCGCGCCAGCGCTCCGGCTGCCAAGGGTGAAGAAGCTGCTGGTGGTGGCGTGATCGTCGCCGTTCTGGCCGCTGCTGCTGTGATCGCGGGTATCGTGATCATCGCTGACTCGGACGACGACGCCGACAGCAACTGAGCTTCCGCTCAGTTCAAAGGAAATAGCGGCCAATCGGCCGCTATTTTTTTGATTGCTTCACGAGAGCTGGAGCCAACGGTCCGATAAGATCGCACGCCCATTGGTCTGACGGCACAGCGGGCTAAACGCTGCACATCCATCATGTCGCTGCGCGACTCCCGCTTATCGTCGGCCGCACAGAGCCGACAAGCCGCGGTGCCGGCAACAGCGCTGTCCGCACCTAATCGGCGCCGCTCTGAGGATGCAGATGATGCGGCGAGCGAGGGCGGCGCACCGTTACGGATCGCCGTTCGCTCGGACGTGAGCCAGCAACCGCCGGCGTCGCTGAAGAGCGCTAGGCCGCCCCACCCGCCGCCAAGCGCCACATAAGAAAACGGCGAAGAGGGTCTCCCCTCCCCGCCGCTTCGCAATCAGTTGCTGTCCGAATCGTCGTCGTCATCGACGACGAGGTAGATGCCGCCCGCGACGATCGCCGCCGCCAGGATCGCCGGAATGATGCCGCCGCTAGCGGCCTTCTCCGAATCGGCCACCGGCGTCGCGGCCCGTACCGGCGACAATGCCGCCGCGCTGTTTGCGGCACTCGCCGATACCGGCGTCAGCGCGATCGCGCCTGCCGCCAGACCACCAAGAAGCTTCGAAACCATACCCCTTCTCCTTTCAACAGATCCGTGTGAGGTTGGCACAGCCGTAGCCGTGACCCCTATCAAGCGAAGAAGCGGTCAGTCTGTTCCGCTGCATCGCCGCAGAACAGCCGCCGCCACCCGCTGCCGGCCGGCGTTCAGCCCGCGACGACCAGCTTCACCAGCATGCCCGGCCGCAGCGCTTCGCCATTGGTCAGCCCGTTCAGCGTCACGAAGCGCTCCCGCTGCAGCGTCGGATAGTCCATCTGCCGCGCCAGCGTGTCGATCGTGTCGCCCGCGCGCACCGTATGGATGCGGATCCGCTTGCCCCGAACGGCCTTCACCTCGGCATCGCTCATGGTGGTGAAGCTGGCGAGCAGCGGCTCGAAAGCCGCCACGCCCGCGCCCGCCGGCGTCACCAGCGTCCAGAGGTACGTCGTCCCGGCGAGCGGCATCGCAATCACGGTAGCGTCCACGCGCTGCCGGTCCGCGGTTGCGCTGACCGTCGCTACCGCCGCCTGGCGACCATTGACGCTCGTCGCGCGCACCTGATCGGCCGATACGCGCGCACCCAGGGTCTGGAAGCGCTGCACCACCGCCGCCGACAGGTCGCTCGTGCCGCGCGGCGCCGCGCTCAGTTGCGCCTGACCGCGCGCGCCCTGCACCGTCACCGCGTCGGTGGCATTGTTGATGCGATAGCCGGCCGGCGCGGTGAACTTCACCCGCATCGCCGGCTGGCGAAACACTTGTCCGTCGATCACGCCCTGCGCCGGATCGTCGTCATAGCGCATGCCGTCCAGCATCCGCAGGAACGCCACGTCCTGCGCCGGCTCGGCCCCGCCGCGGCGGGCCTGCTGCGCCAGGGCGCGCGCCCGCGCGACACGGTCCGCGCTCGACGGGTGCGTGCTGAGCCAGGTCGGCACGGCATTGGCATCGCTGCCCGAGGCCCGCGCCGTCAGCGCCGTGCTCGCGCCCAGCTGCCCCAGGATCTCGGGCGCGGCATAGGGATCGTAGCCCGCACCCGCGACATAGCGCACACCCAGCCCATCGGCCTGATATTCCTGGTCGCGCCCGTATTTCAGCCCATAAAGCTGCGACGCGCGCTGCGCCCCGGTCGCCAGCAATTGGCCGATCGCGGAATTCCCCGCCGCCGCCCCGACGATCCCCGCCAGCACGCCGCCGATCGTCGAGGTCCGCTGCCGCCCGGCCGAGTGCCGCGCGGCGACATGGCCAACCTCGTGCCCCATCACAAAGGCAAGCTCGTCCTCGCTGTTCATCAGCGCCAGCAACTGCCGCGTGACGTAGATGTAGCCGCCGGGGATCGCGAAGGCGTTCTCCACCGGCGAGTTGAGCAGTTGCACGGTGAAATCACCCTGCGCATTGGACAGGCCCGATTGCACCGCCACGCGCTTGCCGACCCGCTCCACGTAAGCGGCCTGCGGCCCCTCGTAGCGCCCGCCGAACTCCGCCACGAGCTGCGGATTGGCCTGCATCCCCTGCGCACGATCCGATTGCGAGATCGCGCGCGCGGTCTGTGCGGTGGCCGCCACCGGCGACAGGGCCATGGCGGCGCTGGCGGTCATCAGGGCAATCGTGCGCAAACAAACTCTCCTTACCCATGGGCGTGGCAAGCCCTCCCAGCGGGGCTCCTCCATTAGACGCTGAAAGCGGAATTATGTTTCCCCTCGCCTCAAACCGCGGTCCGACACACCAGCGCTCTTGAAATCGTTGTTTAGCGCGCTAACTAACACGCTGTGCCGGACCTCAAACTTAATCGTGACTTCGCAACGCGAATGAGCCCCGTCTCGCGTGCTTGGCATCGCCTGGCTGACAGCGTGCTCGCCGAATTTGCGATCTCCAATTCCAGCGCCTGGTGCCTGACTCACCTCTCCCGGCTGGGGCCGGGCACCCGGCAACGCGAATTGGCGGAGGCAATCGGTATCACGCCGGCGTCGCTCACCCGCACGCTGGCCGATCTTGATCGACGCGGCCTCGTCGCACGACAGGCCGACAAGGGCGATCGCCGCGCCAATCACGTCCGCCTTACAGAGGCTGGCGTCGCGCTTGCACAACAGATTGAGGAACGGCTGACTGTGCTGCGCGCGGAGCTGCTGGAAGGGTTGCCCAAAGCCGATATCGCTTTGATGGTCTCGATGCTCGATCACATCGCCGGTCGGATCGAGCAGCGGCGCCTGCGGGCATGACTGAACGCTATGGCATTCCGGCAGCGCTATTTTCGCTCAAGTCGTTCGCGGCCGCGATGCTCGCCACGTATCTGGCGTTCTCGATCAATCTCGATCGCCCCTATTGGGCATTTCTGACCGCTTACATCGTAGCACAGCCGCTCGCCGGCGCCGTGCTGTCAAAGGCCCTGTTCCGGATCATCGGCACGTTCGTCGGCGCGACGGCGGCGGTCGCCATGGTGCCACCGCTGGTGAACAGCCCGGAGCTGCTGACGCTGGCGATCGCGTCATGGCTGGGGCTGTGCGTCTTCGTGTCGCTGCTCGATCGCACCCCGCGCTCTTACATGTTCGTCCTCGCCGGCTACAGCGCGTGTCTGATCGTGCTGCCGAGCGTCGAGACACCGGGCGCGATTTTCACCATCGCCAGTTTGCGGGTTCAGGAAATCACGCTGGGCATCCTGTGCGGCAGCCTCGTTCACGGGGTCGTGCTGCCCGGCTCGGTCACACGTTTCCTGCTCGGGCGCGTGGCGTCGATCATGGCCGATGCGGAGCGCTGGTCGAGCGATCTGCTCGCGCTGGAGCCGCGTGCCGATCTCGATGCCGAGCGTCGCCGGCTGGCGCAGGACGTCAGCGAGTTGCACCAGCTCTCGATTCACCTTCCGTTCGAAACCAGCAGCCATGCGCCGCGCGTTCGCACCGTTCGTGCGCTGCAGGACCAATTGTCGCTCTTGCTCCCGCTCGGCGCCGCGGTGGAGGATCGGCTGCGCCTGCTGCGGGCAGCCCCCGGCGGACTGTCCGCCGAACTCGTCGCACTGCTGGCGGACGTTCGCGCATGGCTGGCCGCACCAGCCACCGATCACGAGACGCGCACGGCGCAAGCCGCCGCGCTGCATGGTCGCGCCGCCGCGCTAGAGCCGTCAGTCAGCACGCAGAGCGACTGGCGCGACCTGCTGCGCCTCAGTCTCCTGGCGCGGCTCGGATCGCTCATCGATGCGCACCGCGATTGCCGCGATCTCGTCGACCAGATGACCACGCCCAGCTGGATGCCCGTCACCGCGCGCGCCGCCGAACTTCTCGAGGGGCGCCGCAATCGCGAGCTTCACCGCGATTATGCCGGTGCCATGCGCGCTGCTCTGGGCGCCTTTCTCACCATCGTAGTCGGATCGGCGCTTTGGATCGTCAGCGGGTGGCAGGACGGCGCCACCGCGGTGATGCTGGCGGGCGTGTTCCTGGCGCTGTTCGCGGCGAGCGACGATCCGCTCGTGCCGCTGCGCGGGTTTTTCCTTGGCACGCTCGTCGCAACCCTCTTGGGCGCATTCTACGGCTACGCCTTGTTGCCGCGGATGGACGGGTTTCCGATGCTCGTCGCTGCGCTAGCGCCGCCGCTCCTCGTGCTGGGCGCGCTGATGCACAGTCCACGATATGCCGGGATCGCCCTGCCTACCTTGCTGGGGCTGGGCAGCCCGGCGATCATTGCCAGCCGCTATCAGGGCGCGTTTGCTCCCTTTGTAAACGGCGCCGTGGCGCAGCTCGTCGGTGTCGCCTTTGCGATCACCATGGCGCGGCTGTTGCAATCCGCCGGCGTGGAAAAGGCCATTCGGCGGACGATCGCGGCGGGGTGGCGCGACATCGCGCGGCGTAGCGACGCGAGCGGCCCGCCCGATTTGCGCGGCTGGATCAATCGCATGCTCGATCGCGTGGCGCTGCTCGCGCCGCGGCTGGCGTTGCAGGGCCAGCGCGACGGCACGCCGCTCTATGACGCGCTGCGTGATCTGCGCACAGGTGCCGCGATCGCCGAGCTGCGACAGGTCCGCCTGGCCATGCCGCCGAACGACGCAGCGCCGCTCACCGACGTGCTGCGCGACGTGGGCGCTTACTACCGCAGCCTCGATCCTGCGGCGCCTGCGCCCGCCGATCCAATGCTGCTCGGCGAGATAGACGCGGCCTTGGCGGCCTATGCCGTGGCCGATGCGCCGGCCGTCCGCCGCGATACTGCGCTGGGGCTGGTCAGCCTCAGGCGCAACCTTTTCCCGGATGCGCTGAGCTATCGTGGGGTCGCGGCATGATCGGCGAGATCGCAATCGGCGCGGTGTTCGTCCCCACGCTGCTCGTCGTCGCGCTCCTGGCGCTGCTGCTAACCGCCCTGCTCGTTCGCGTGGCCAGCAAGGTCGGTCTGTATCGCTTCGTCGCCTACGGCGCGCTGGTGGACGTCTGCCTTTTCATCTTCGTCTTGGCGGCACTGGCCGTCCTTTTTCCTCTGCTTGGCGTACATTTGTGATCAAGATACCTTCCGCAATCGGCCGCAGCGCCGCCACCATCGTCATCGTCGTGCTGGCCGTGTTCGTCGCATTATGGCTCTGGCGCCATTACGAGCGCAGCCCTTGGACCCGCGACGGGCGCGTCCGCGCGGACGTCGTGCGCGTAACGCCTGACATCAACGGCCTCGTCACGGAGGTCAACGTGCGCGACAATCAGCCGGTCCGCGCCGGCGACCTGCTGTTCGTGATCGACAAGCCGCGTTACTCGCTGGCCGTAACCCAGGCGGACGCCGCGGTGGCCAGCGCGCGCGCCACACTGGCGCAGGCCCGGCGCGAAGCGCAGCGCGATCTCGCGCTTGGCGATCTGGTCGCGGCGGAGGCGCACGAACAGAATGTCGCGCGCGTTGCCACCGCACAGGCCGCGCTTGCCCAGGCGATCACCTCGCGCGAGGCTGCCCGGCTAAATCTCGCGCGCACCCGCGTCACCGCGTCGGTCAACGGCACCGTCACCAATCTCGATCTTCACCCTGGCGATTATGTCGCCGCCGGGCAGCAGGCGCTGGCGCTGATCGATCGCGACAGCCTGCGCGTCGAGGGCTATTTCGAGGAAACCAAGCTGCCGCTGATCCGCATCGGCGCGCCCGTCACCGTTCACCTGATGGGTGAGCCGCGCGCGCTGAAGGGTCGGGTCGAAAGCATCGCCTCGGGCATCAACGACGCGACCCGCAGCAACGCCGGCAATCTTCTTCCCACCGTTGAGCCGACCTTCTCCTGGGTACGGCTGGCGCAGCGCATTCCTGTGCGCATCAAGCTCATCGACGTACCGCCGGAGATCCGCCTCATTAGCGGGCGCACCGCCACTGTCGACATTCAGCCGGTGGCAGGGTGATCGCGATGCGCCGATCCGCTATCGTCGGGCTTGCCGCGCTGCTGGCAGGATGCGCCACCGCCGGCCCGGATTACCATCCGCCCGAACAGTCCATCGCCACCGCCCCCGCCGCGACCGGCGCGTTCGTCTCGGCGACCGGCAGCGCCTTCTCCCAGGCGGATCTGCCCGATCATTGGTGGCGGCTTTATGCCGATCCGCGGCTCGATGCCTTGGTCGAACAGGCGCTCGCCGCCAATGCCGACCTGCGCGTCGCCGATGCCAATCTCGCGCGGGCCGACGCGGTCGTGCGCGAAGCCGCCGGCAATCGCGCACTCTCTACCGTGCTCGGCAGCAACGACACACTGGCGCGGCCGGCCGGCACCGGGGAGCATCTGCCCGGCGTGCTCGGCTACCAGCTTGGCATCACCCTCGCCTACCCGCTCGACGTGCGCGGCAAGCTGCGTCGCGCTATCGAGGCAAGCCTGGCCGATCGCGACGCGGTTGCGGCCGCGCGCGACGCGGTGCGGATCAGCGTCGCCGCCGCCACCGCAAAGGCCTATGCCGATGCCTGCGCCGCCAATTACCAGCTTGCCGTTAACCAGCGCGTCGTGCGCCTGCAAGCCGCGACGCTGGACGCGACGCGCCGCCTGCAACGCGGCGGGCGCGGTACCGCCTTTGACGTCAGCCGCGCTCAGACCGCAGTGGACAGCAGCCGCGCCGCCTTGCCCGGCCTTGCCGCGCGGCGGCAGGGCGCGTTGTTCCTGCTTGCCACCCTGCTCGGCCGCCCGCCCGCCGACTATCCGGGCGATGTAGCACAATGCGCCACGCTACCGCGGCTTACCCGTCCGATGCCGGTGGGTGACGGCGCCGCGCTGATCCGGCGCCGCCCCGATATTCGCCAGGCCGAACGCCGCATCGCCGCCGACACTGCGCGGATCGGCGTCGCCACGGCCGATCTTTATCCGCAGGTCAGCCTCGGCGGCAGCGCCAGCGTAGCCGGTCCGCTCAATCAATTGGGATCGGGATCGTCGTTCGGCTTCGCGCTCGGCCCGCTGATCAACTGGTCGTTCCCCAACCGCCCGATCGTGCGAGCACGGATCGCGCAGGCCGATGCGCAGGTTGCCGCAGACCTCGCCGGCTTCGACTCCACCGTACTCACCGCGCTGCGCGAAACGGAAACGGCGCTCGAAACCTATGCCCGCGATCGCGACCGCGCGGCGCTGCTGACCCGCGCCCGAGACGACGCCGCGCTGTCCGCCAAGCAGGCAGGCACGCTGTTCCGCTTCGGCCGCGGCGATTTCCTGTCGCTGCTCGATGCCCAGCGCAGCCAGGCGCAAGCCGAAGTCGCCGCCGCCACGGCGACGGCCCAGCTCGCAGACGATCAGATTGCGGTGTTCCTCGCGCTCGGCGGCGGATCGAGCGAACCTGCGAACTAGGCACAGCGACGCTTACCAAGCACAGCGTGCGCAGAAGAAACCAGCGATCGGTGATGGCGCACCCGACAGGATTCGAACCTGTGACCTCTGCCTTCGGAGGGCAGCGCTCTATCCAGCTGAGCTACGGGTGCCAGAAAGCTGCGCCTAGCAGCGCGCGGCGGCGGGCGCCAGCGGTTTTACGCGCCGGCCCGCCCGCGTCGCGCTCCCGCGCTATTTCGCCAGCGTCACCGGCTGGAACGGCGCCAAGCCACAGCTCGCGCCCGCCATCGGCGGCGTCTGGCTGAATACGGTGATGATATCCTGCGCGCACAATTGGCTGAGCGACGTCGCATAGCTGAAGCGCCGCTCGAAGCCGAGGTTGGGGCAGGAATTGGGCAAGGTGACGCGGTAATAACGATTGCCGTTCACCCGAAAGTCGATGATCCGGTCGCTGCGCACCAGGCTTTCGCGGATGTTGCGGATCGGGATGCAGCTTTCCGCCTTGCCGGTCGGCGTCGCGGCGGGCACCGCATTGCGGTCACGCGCAGCGCCGGGTGCCGCAACGGCGGCGATGGCGAGCGCGGCGGGGAACAGGATACGCATTCAACCTCTCCTTGTGGCCCCGGCCGTTACTATAGCGCCGCACTCACTCGCCGGCGAAGGCATTCTTCAGGCGCGAGAAAAACCCCTGGCTGGCAGGGCATTCGTCGCCCGTCTCGGTCTCGCGGAATTCCTCCAACAGCGCACGCTGGCGCGTGGAAAGCTTGGTCGGCGTCTCGACGTCGATCTGCACCACCAGATCGCCAAAGCCGCGGCCCTGCAGCACCGGCATGCCCGCGCCGCGCTGGCGCAATTGCTTGCCCGACTGGATGCCGGCCGGGATGCGCAGCTCATGGTTGCGCCCGTCGAGCCCCGGGATCGTCAGCGATCCGCCCAGCGCCGCGGTGGTGAAGCTGATCGGCGCGCGCGCGAACAGGGTCGTCCCCTCGCGCTCGAACAGACTGTGCCGCTTCACATGGAGGAAGATGTAGAGGTCGCCCGCCGGCGCACCGCGCGCGCCCGCCTCGCCCTCGCCCGTCATGCGGACGCGGGTACCCTCGTCGACCCCAGGCGGGATCTCGACGCTCAGCGTCTTGGTACGCTCGATCCGCCCGTCGCCGCGACAATCGGGGCACGGATCGTCGATCACCTGGCCCGAGCCGTTGCAGACCGGGCAGGCCCGCTCGACCACGAAGAAGCCCTGCTGCGCCCGCACCTTGCCGTGCCCGGCACAGGTGTTGCAGGTGTGCGGATGGCTGCCCGCCCGCGCGCCGGAGCCGTGGCAGGTGTCGCAGGCGGCGGTCACATCAACGGTGATCTCCGCGGATTTGCCATGATAGGCTTCCTCCAGCGTGATCTCCATGTCGTAGCGCAGGTCCGCGCCGCGGCGCACCTGCTGACGGCCACCCGCACGGCCGCCCATGAACTCGCCGAACACGCTTTCGAATATGTCGGAAAAGCCGGAAAAATCCTGGCCGTGCCCGCCACCGCCGCCGCCGCCGCCGTTGCGGAACGCGGCATGGCCGTAGCGATCGTACGCCGCGCGCTTCTGGGGATCCTTCAGGCAGTCATAGGCTTCGCTGACCGCCTTGAACTTGGCCTCGGATTCCTTGCACCCGGCGTTCTTGTCCGGGTGATACTTCATCGCAAGCTTGCGGTAGGCCGTCTTGATCGTGCCGGCATCCGCCGTGCGCTCGCATTCAAGCAGCTCGTAATAATCAACTTCAGTCATTCAGCGCCCCCGCGCGCATGACGAACGGGCCGCCCTCCCAGGGGTGGGAAGGCGACCCGTTGCATCACTTACGCCTTCTGGTTGTCGTCGACTTCCGAGAATTCGGCGTCGACCACATCGTCGTCCTTCGGCGCCGCATCGGCGTCGGCAGTCGGGGAAGCCTCAGCCTGCTGCTGCTTCTCGTAGATCGCCTGACCAAGCTTCATCGCGACCTGCGCGAGCGCCTGGCTCTTTTCGTTCATCGCCTCGGGGTCGCCACCCTCGACCGCTGCCTTGGCGGCATCGATCGCGGACTGGATCTCGCCCTTCAAGCCATCGTCCACCTTGTCGCCATTGTCGGCCAGCTGGCGCTCGGTGGTGTGGATCAGGCTCTCGGCGTTGTTCTTCGCCTCGGCGCCTGCCTTGCGCTTCTTGTCCTCTTCGGCGAACTGCTCGGCTTCCTGCACCATCTTTTCGATGTCGCTGTCCGACAGGCCACCGCTGGCCTGGATGCGGATCTGCTGCTCCTTGCCGGTGCCCTTGTCCTTGGCGCTGACGTTCACGATGCCGTTGGCGTCGATGTCGAACGTCACCTCGATCTGCGGCACGCCGCGCGGCGCCGGCGGAATGCCGACGAGATCGAACTGGCCGAGCATCTTGTTGTCGGCCGCCATCTCGCGCTCGCCCTGGAAGACGCGGATCGTCACGGCACCCTGATTGTCGTCAGCGGTGGAGTAGGTCTGCGACTTCTTGGTCGGGATCGTCGTGTTGCGGTCGATCATGCGGGTGAACACACCGCCCAGCGTCTCGATGCCCAGCGACAGCGGCGTCACGTCGAGCAGCAGCACGTCCTTCACGTCGCCCTGCAGCACGCCGGCCTGGATCGCCGCGCCCATTGCCACCACTTCGTCCGGGTTCACGCCGGTGTGCGGTTCCTTGCCGAAGAAGTTCTTCACCGCTTCGCGCACCTTGGGCATGCGGGTCATGCCGCCCACCAGCACCACTTCGCTGATGTCGCTGGCCTTCACGCCGGCGTCGGCGAGCGCCTTCTTCATCGGCTCGATCGTGCGCTGGATCAGGCTGTCGACCATCCGCTCCAGGTCGGCGCGGCTGATCGTCTTGACGAGGTGCTTCGGCCCGTTCTGGTCGGCGGTGATGAACGGCAGGTTCACCTCGGTCGACGCTGCCGACGACAGCTCGATCTTCGCCTTTTCGGCCGCTTCCTTCAGGCGCTGCAGCGCGAGCTTGTCCTTGGCGAGGTCGATGCCCTCGTCCTTCTTGAAGCCCTCGGCGAGATATTCGACGACCTTGTTGTCGAAATCCTCGCCGCCCAGGAAGGTGTCGCCGTTGGTCGACTTCACCTCGAACACGCCGTCGCCGATCTCCAGGATCGACACGTCGAACGTGCCGCCGCCAAGGTCATAGACCGCGATCGTCTTGCCGTCCTGCTTCTCCAGGCCATAGGCCAGCGCCGCCGCGGTCGGCTCGTTGATGATGCGCAGCACTTCGAGGCCGGCGATCTGGCCGGCGTCCTTGGTCGCCTGGCGCTGCGCGTCGTTGAAGTACGCCGGCACGGTGATGACGGCCTGCGTCACCGTTTCGCCAAGATAGCTCTCGGCGGTTTCCTTCATCTTCTGCAGCGTGAAGGCGCTGATCTGCGACGGCGAATAATCCTTGCCGCCGGCCTGCACCCACGCGTCGCCATTCTGGCCCTTCACGATCGTGTAGGGAACCAGCTCGGTATCCTTCTTGGTGATCGGATCGTCGAACCGACGGCCGATCAGGCGCTTCACCGCGAAAATCGTGTTGTCGCCGTTGGTCACCGCCTGGCGCTTCGCCGGCTGGCCGACCAGCCGCTCGCCATCCTTGGCGAAGGCGACGATCGACGGCGTGGTGCGCGCGCCTTCCGCATTCTCGATCACCTTGGGCTTGCCGCCCTCCATTACCGCAACGCAGCTGTTGGTGGTGCCAAGGTCGATACCGATAACTTTTGCCATGAGTGCTCTTCTAGCCCCTGCCTGAAACAATTTGAGTGAACAAAAACCGTGCTGCTTCGCCCCGTTACGGCGACGGAACAGCGTTGACGAAGCGCGATATAGGTGGCGGTTCGCACGCCGCAAGGCACCGGCCCCGCTTGCCGCGGGACGCACGGCGGCGTAGCGCGGCACGACTGTTTCGGTTTGGGAGAAAGCCATGTTTCGCGCCATTCCCGTGCTGGCGGTCGCCGCCGCAGCCCTCACCGCCTGCGCGCCCGAAAAGCAATTGTCCGTCACCGATGCCTGGGTGCGCCTCGCCGCTGTCGAAGGGCGCCCGGCCGCGGCCTATTTCACGATCAACGGCGGGCCGGAGGATCGCACCCTCGTCAGCGTGCGCACCGACATGGCGGTCCGCACCGAGCTCCATGAAAGCAAGATGGCCGAGGGCGGCGGCATGACGATGGATGCCGTGCAGCAGGTGCCGGTGCCGGCGCTCGGCCAGGTGCGTTTCGCGCCGGGCGGCAAGCATGCCATGCTGTTCGGGCTCAATCCGGCGGTGAAGCCGGGCAGCTCGCTCACCTTTATCTTCACCTTCGCCGATGCCACCCGCATCCAGCAGACCGCCCGCGTCATCGCCGCGGGTGATCCGCCGCCCACCGGCAAATAGCGCTGCCAGACACATTTTGCGGCAAATGGCTCACCGGCGCGCAACATCGGCGCGGCAACAATCCCCGGCATGGCCAAGCTTGGAACATGGAAAACCGGGGCGATGCGTCGGCTGGAGGGGCGCACCCCGCGGCAGATCGCCACGCTCACCCTCAAAACCATCCGGCACAAGGTGCGCAGCTTCAGCCCCGCCGCCGCCCGCGCCCGCCGCGCCGACCAGGCGTTCGATCGCCGCTGGGGCACCGACACCGGCGGCCTGATGAACCTGTCGGCGTTGAACGTCGCGCGCGACCGCGCCCTGCTCGGCAACGGCTATCAGGCAAGCAACGGCGTCGCGCTGGAGCAGGCGCTGGCGGTCGCCGGCATCGATCCGGCGCGCTTCACCTTCATCGACTATGGCTCGGGCAAGGGCCGCGTGGTCCTGATCGCCGCCGCCACCGGCTTTGCCCACGCGATCGGCGTCGAGTTCGCGCCCGAGCTGCACACGGTCGCGCTCGCCAACGCCGATCGCTTCCTGGCCGTCGGCGGCGCGCCGCGGCGCTGCGAGATGGTGCTCGGCGATGCCGGCGCCTACGATCCCCCGGCAGGCCCGATCTTCGCCTATATCTACAACAGCTTCGGCCCCGTCATCCTGCGCGAAGTGCTCGAGCGGCTGGAACGGCGCGCCGCTGCGGGCCAGGAGATCGTCGCCGTTTACGTCAACCCGCGCCACCGCGAGGCGTTCGAGGACGGCGCCCGCTGGCGCACCATTGCCGACAGGGAGGATTGGGTGCTCTACCGCCCGGCCGCCGCGACGCACTGATCGCCGCCGCTGGATCGCCCCCGCTGGACCGCCACGCCGGATCACCTACGTAGGGCGGCAATGACCACCCGGCCCCTCACCCCCGGCGAGAAGGATCTCGCCCGCTCGGTCTATGGCGACGCGATCGACCTTGCGCCGGTGGAGATCTGCCGCCACCGCTGGTTCCCGTTTCAGCCGCGCCACGTCGTCATGGCCCCGCGCGGCCGCATCCACTTCCACCCGCATGGCGACCTCTACCGCGACGATTTCGCCGCCGCCCCGCTCGGCGAGCAGGGGCTGTTCATCCACGAAATGTGCCACGTCTGGCAGCACCAACGCGGCATCTTCCTCCCCCTCGCCCGCCACCCCTTCTGCCGCTACCATTACAGCATCAAGCCCGGCTGGCCGCTCAAGCGCTACGGCATCGAGCAGCAGGCGGAGATCGTCCGCCACGCCTTTCTCCTGCGCGCCGGCGCCCGCGTCGCGGGGGCACCCGACCTCGCAACCTACCAGGGCATCCTTCCCTTCAACCTGCGCTGAGCGGAACCGCGAGCCACCGCCGCCGCTTACCTTCTCCAATCACGGATTGAGGAGTTGGTGGAATGAACAGGCGCAACGCGGCGATCGCCGGCGGTATCGTGGCCGGGATCGTGACGACGGCGGCGATGTGGGCCGGGCGGCGCACCGGTGTGCTCGGCAAGACGCTGGACCGTGACGCGGTGGACTGGATCGACAACATCACCGGCTCGCGCGACGCGATCGGCGACACCGGCACCAGCATGGTCGAATTCGCCAATCACTTGGGCGCCAGCGCGGCGTTCGGCGGGCTGTATGCCAAGGTCCGCGAATGGGCGCCCGACATGCCACCCGCGGCGCTCGGCGCGCTGTTCGGCACCGCGCTCTACGTCGTGAACATCGCCGGCATCGCACCCCTGCTCGGCATCACCGAGGGCGAGGTGGAAGCCGGCCCGCGCAAGGCGTCCGAACGCTGGGCGCTCCACATCCTGCAATCGGTCGTCACCGCCCTGGTCGCCGAACAGCTGACCGACGAGTGGGACAAAGCTACCGCCTGACCCGCACCACAGGGGCGCCCCGGCCAGGGCCGGGGCACCCCAACCGGTTTACTTCAGCAGCACCAGCTCTTCCGCCATGGTCGGGTGCAGCGCCACCGTCGCATCGAACTGCGCCTTGGTCAGCCCCGCCTTCACGCAGATCGCCGCCGCCTGGATGATCTCCGGGCAATCCGGCCCGATCATGTGAATGCCCACCACCCGGTCGGTCTCGGCATCGCACACCATCTTGTACAGCGATCGCTCGTCGCGCCCCGCCAGCACGTTCTTCATTGGGCGAAAATCGGACGAATAGACCCGCACCGAGCCGAGCTTCTGCCGCGCCTCGCTTTCGGTCATCCCCACGCCCGCGATCGGCGGATGGCTGAAGCAGGCAGCCGGCACGCAATCGTAATCGACGCTCGCCCCGCCCTTGCCGAACATGTTGTCGGCAAAGGCTTGCCCCTCGCGGATCGCCACCGGGGTCAGCTGGATGCGGTTGGTCACGTCGCCCAGTGCCGAGATCGACGCACAGCTCGAGCGGAAATCGTCACCGATCGGGATCGCGCCCTTCGCATCCACCGCGATGCCGACGCTCTCCAGCCCCAGCCCATCGGTGTTGGGCAGGCGACCGGTGGCATAAAGCACGCAATCGACGATCACCGGCTCGTCCTGCCCGATCATGTGCACTTCCAGGCAGCCATTATCCTGCTTCACGATTCTCTCGAAGGTCGAATCGAAGCGGAAATCCAGGCCCTTCATCATGCTGATCTGCAGCAGCCGGTCGCGGATCTGCAGGTCGTAGCCGCGCAGGATGTCCTTGGTGCGGTTCATCACGATCACGTGCGCGCCAAGCTGGTGGAAAATGCCCGCGAACTCGTTGGCGATATAGCCCGCACCCGCGATCAGCACCCGCTTCGGAATGGCGTCGAGGTGGAACACGTCGTTCGAGGTGATGCCATGTTCGCAGCCAGGAAACTCGGGCACATGCGGCCGCGCGCCGCTTGCCACCAGAATGTGCTTGGCACTCTTGGTCGTGCCGTCCGCCAGCGTCACCTCGTTCGGCCCGGTGATCGTCGCGCGCTGGTGGATGATCTCGACGCCGTTCGATTCCAGCGTGGTGGTGTACGCCTGGTTGATCCGGTCGACCTCGGCCAGCACGTTTTCCTGCAGGCACTTCCAATCGAACGCCAGATCGTCGGGCACGCGCCAGCCAAAGCGCTGCGCGTCCTTCAGATCCTCCGCGAAATGTGCGCCATAGACGAGCAGCTTCTTGGGCACGCAGCCACGGATGACGCAGGTGCCACCAACGCGATGCTCCTCCGCCACCGCCACCCGCGCCCCATGCGCCCCCGCCACCCGCGACGCTCGCGTGCCGCCGGAGCCGGCACCGATGGTGAACAGGTCATAGTCGAAATCGGGCATCAATTCACTCCACTGGCGTCGAGCGCAGATATGAGCCCGAGGTGTTCGACGAAAGGATCGAAATCCCGATCACTGTAAAGCAGCGGGATGCGATCAAGAATGCAGCGCGTCGCGATCAGCGTGTCGATCGTCTTGCGCGGGGTGATGCCGAGCGCGCGGAGCCGATGAAAGTTGCGCGCAGCTTCCACCGCGACACGATGATCGCAAACCACCATCGGATAAAATTCTGCAAAGAACGATTGCACGCGCTCCAGGTGGGCGTTGTCACGCGTACCTTGCAGAACCTCGGCCAAAACCAGATCACCAAGGACCAGTCGCTGGCGCGTGGAGCGAGGGTTCAGAATGACTTCGGTTTGCGGTGTCAAACGATCTCGCAGATTGTCGATCCAGACGCCGGAATCGACGAAGATCAATCCCATCCGGAGAGCGGCTTGTCCGTCCGCAACTCATTCAGATCGCCTTCCCAGCCGAGCCCTCGCATACCTTCAACAGCTTGCTGCTGTCGCATGAACGCCAATGACTCCCGGAGCGCGCGATCCACAGCCTCGCGCATCGTCCGCACGCCAAAGCCCTTCATCACTTCTTCGATGAGGTCATCATCGATAACAATGTTCGTCCGCATGTGTATAGCTCCGCAGAGCTGTACACATAGCGTTCGAGGCCGCCTTATTCCAGCCCGGCGCGCCGGATCAGGTCGGTCGTGGAAGGGTCGAAATCGCCGCGACCTTTCGCCGCGGCCTTGGCCATTTCCTTGCCCAGCTCGACGCCGAACTGGTCGAACGAATTGATCCCCAAGAGCACGCCGTTCACGAACACGCGATGCTCGTAGAAGGCGATAAGCGCCCCCAGCGTGCGCGCGTCGAGCATGTCGAGCAGGATCGTCGACGACGGCCGATCGCCCGGATAGGCGCGCGCCGGATCGTCCGGGTTGGCGCGCCCCTTCATGAGCGCCGCGCCCTGCGCAAAGGCGTTGAGCAGCAACTGGCGATGATGCTCCTCGGCCAGCGTGTCGCCCGCCTCGATCACCGCCAGGAATTCCACCGGCACCAGATGCGTGCCCTGGTGCAGCAACTGGAACACGGCATGTTGCGCGTCCGTCCCCACGCCGCCCCAGGTGATCGGCGCGGTCGGGCGGCCCACCGGCTTGCCGTCCACCGTCACGCCCTTGCCGTTCGATTCCATTTCGAGCTGCTGAAGATAGCTCGGCAGCAGCCGCAGCCGCTCGTCATAAGCGAACGGCGCGCGGGTCTCGCAGCCGCGCACCTGCGTGTAATACAGGTCCGCGAACGCCGCGAGCACCGGCGCATTCTCGTGCATGGCGGACAGGCGGAAATGCCGGTCCATCTCCGCCGCGCCTTCCAGCAATTCGGCGAACTGGTCCCAGCCGAGCTTGATCGCCGCCGGAAAGCCGATCGAGGACCACAGCGAATACCGCCCGCCCACGCCTTCGGAAAACGGCAGGATGCGCGTTTCGTCCACACCCCATTCGATCGCCTTCTCGGGCGACGCGGTCAGCGTGATGACGCGGCCATAGGGGTCCTCGACGCCATGTTCCTGCATCCAGCCGATCGCGCTATCGGCATTCATCATCGTCTCGGTCGTGGTGAAGGTCTTGGACGCGACCACCAGCAATGTCGCGGACGGGTCGAACCGGTCGAACACATCCTCCAGCGCCACGCCATCGACATTGGAGACGATCGCCACATCATAGCGCTCGCTGTCGCGCCCCAGCGCATCGACCAGCAGGTCCGGCCCGAGCGCGGAGCCACCGATGCCGACATGCAGCACATGGCGCACCGGCCCGAACGCTTCCGCCTCGATCGCGTCGATCAGCATCCGCATCCGGGCATGGTAATCCGCCGCACGCTTCACGCTTTCGGGGTTGCCCTCTCCACGCTCGGCTGTGTGCTCCACCGGGCGATCCTCGGTCACGTTGACATGCGCGCCGCCGAACATCGCCTCGCGCTTGCCGGTGAGGTCGGCTTCTTTCGCCAGCGCCTCGAACGCCGTCACCGCCTCGGGCGTCAGGTGCGTCTTCGACAGGTCGAAATGGATGCCGGCCACGTCGAGCGAGAGGCGCGACAGGCGCTCGGGATCGTCGGCGAACAGCTGTTCCAGGCGTTGCTTCGGGAGGGCCTCGATCGTCGACCAATCCGTCATTGTCACTATCTCCACGTGTCACAGCAGGGCTGATGCGGCCCGATCGTTACGCTGCCGCGATAACACGGAAACACGTCGGTGCCACAGACATGGCACGAACAGGAACACACGGGTGATCGTTCCCCCGCTTGACGCATCGCGCGGCATCGGCAACGCCGCCGATCATGGACGAACAATCCCCCGCCCCGCCGGCGACCCCCTCCACGGCCACGACAAGCAGCCCGGCCAAGCCGCGCTCGGAGGCCAGCGAGACGATCCGCTTCCTCCTGAAGCTGGCGCTCGTCGTCTGGCTGTTCCGCAGCTTCGTCTTTGCGCCGTTCTCGATCCCCTCGGAATCGATGCTGCCGCGGCTGCTGATCGGCGACTATCTGTTCGTCTCGAAATGGAATTACGGCTATTCGCGCTGGTCGATGCCGTTCGGCGTGCCGCCGATCTCGGGCCGTCTGTTCCCCGGCACGCCCGCGCGTGGCGACACGGTGGTGTTCCGTTCCAAGGGCGATGACGATCACGACGTCATCAAGCGCGTGATCGGCCTGCCCGGCGACACCGTCCAGATGCGGCGCGGGCAGCTGTTTCTGAACGGCCAGCCGATCCCGAAGCAGCGGATTGCCGACTTCACGGTGCCGCTCTCGCCCAATTTCGATGAGCGGCATTGCGACACGCGCTTCATCCAGCAGACGGCGCAAGGCGCGATCTGCCAGATCCCGCGCTTCCGCGAAACGCTGCCGGGCGGGCGCAGCTACGAGGTGCTCGACCAGCGCTACATTCCCGATGCCGACGATACGCAGGTCTATACCGTGCCGGCGAACAACGTGTTCCTGATGGGCGACAATCGCGACGATTCCGCCGACAGCCGCTTTCCCTCGGCCGAAGAGGCGCTGCCCGGCCAGGCGCAGGGCATGGGCTTCATCCCGCTCGACCGCGTGCAGGGCAAGGCGGTGATCGTCTTCTGGTCCACCGATGGCTCGGCCAACTGGCTGCTGCCCTGGACCTGGGTGACGGCCGCGCGCTGGAACCGGATCGGGGGCGGCTTTGACTGATTTCGCCGCCTGGATCACACGCAATTTCGATCACACGCCGGCGGACATAGCGCTGTGGGAACGCGCGCTCACGCACGCGAGCCGCGGCGACGCGCATTACGAGCGGCTGGAGTTCCTCGGCGATCGCGTGCTCGGCCTCTCCATGGCGGAATGGCTGTTCGAGCTGTTTCCCGACGAACCCGAAGGCGCGATGTCGAAGCGGCTGAACGCGCTCGTCACCGGCGCCGTCTGCGCCGAAATCGCGCGCGCGATCGGCGTGCCCGCGCACCTGCGCCTCGGCAAGCAGGCGCGCGACGACGGCGCGAGCGACAGCGACAATATCCTCGGCGACGTGATGGAGTCGCTGCTCGGCGCCTTGTACCGCGAAGGCGGGCTCGATCCCGCACGCGCCGCCGTGCGCCGCTTGTGGGCCGATCGCATCCACGCCGGCTCGACCGCGCCGCAGCACCCCAAGTCCGCGCTCCAGGAATGGGCCGCCGCCAACAATCGCAAGCCGCCCGTCTATGAGGTCGTCGACCGCTCCGGCCCCGGCCACGCGCCGCGCTTCACGGTGAAGGCCGCAATCCCCAAGCTCGCCGAAACCGAGGCGCAGGGCAGCAGCAAGCAGGAGGCCGAAACCGCTGCCGCCGAGGCTTTGCTGCGCGAAGTCCGCGTCGCGCCGGCCAAGAAAACCCGCAAAAAATGATGCTGGCCAGCACATGAGTGTCCGCGGCCGATTTTCTCCGGTAAAAGGCCGCGTGTGATCCGCAACCATCCCCTCCGCGGCCAGATCGCCCCGCTTCTCACCCTCATTTCCCTGCGCCCCGCGGCATCGACCGCGCGCGCACCGTTGAAGGAATTCGCATGACCCGCTGCGGCCTCGTCGCCGTTCTTGGCGCCCCCAACGCCGGCAAATCCACGCTCGTCAACGCGCTGGTCGGCCAAAAGGTGGCGATCGTCAGCCCCAAGGCGCAAACCACCCGCACCCGCCTCCTCGGCGTCGCGATGGAGGATGACGCGCAGCTCCTCCTCGTCGACACGCCCGGCATCTTCGACCCCAAGCGCCGCCTCGACCGCGCCATGGTAGCCGCCGCCTGGGGCGGCACTGAAGGCGCCGACGTGCTCGCGCTGGTGGTCGACGCGAAGGGCGGCCTTGGCCCCAAAGTCACTGATATCGCTGAGCGAATTGCCGACCGGCCCGAGCCCAAGTTCCTGGTGCTCAACAAGGTCGATCTGGCCGACAAGCCCAAGCTGCTGAGCCACGCCGAAAAGCTGAACGCGCAGGTCAATTTCGCCCACACCTTCTTCATCAGCGCCGCCACCGGCGACGGCCTGCCCGAGTTGAAGCGCGCGCTTGCCGCCGCCATGCCCGATGGCCCGTGGCATTTCCCGGAGGATCAGGTGTCCGACGCCAGCGAGCGCATGCTCGCCGCCGAGGTCACGCGCGAGCAGCTATACCTGCAGCTGCACGCCGAGCTCCCCTATGCCGCGACGGTGGAGACCGAGAAGTTCACCGATCGCGAGGACGGCGCTGCGGAAATCCACCAGCAGATCCTGGTCGAACGCCCGACGCAGCGCGCCATCGTGCTCGGCAAAGGCGGCGCCCGCATCAAGGAGATCGGCGCTCGCGCTCGCGCCGAGCTTGCCGTCCTACTTGATCGGCCGGTCCACCTCTACCTGCACGTCAAGGTAAAGCCCGGCTGGGACGAGGACCGCGGCGTTTACCGCGACATCGGTCTCGACTGGGTGGATTAAGCCGCCAGCAACGCGTCCACCCACGCCGGGACGAGCACGCTGGCCGGGCCGAAGCGGCTTTCGTCGAACCAGTCGCTTCCCGCGGAAGGCTCGAGGTTCAGCTCCAGCGTTTCCGCGCCATAACGCCGCGCGAGCTGCACGAACCCTGCCGCCGGGTAGACCGCACCCGAGGTGCCGATCGAGACGAACAGGTCGCACCGCGACAGCGCCGCCTCGATCGCCTCCATCTGGTACGGCATTTCACCGAAGAATACGATGTCGGGGCGCAGCGCGGGTGCCCCACATCCGGCGCAATTCGTCCTCGGCGGCAGCGGCTCCGGCCACGGCGTCCGCTCCCCACAGGCCGCACACAGCGCCGATCGCAATTCGCCATGCATGTGCAGCAGCCGCTTCGCCCCGGCACGCTCATGCAGATCGTCGACATTCTGCGTGACGATCAACAACTCGCCCGACCAGGCCGCATCGAGCCGCGCCAGCGCCGCATGCGCGGCATTGGGCTTCACATCGTTCAGCGCGCCACGCCGCAGATCGTAGAAGCGGTGCACCAGCGCTGGATCCGCCGCCAGTGCCTCGGGCGTGCAGACGTCCTCGACGCGGTGCCCCTCCCAAAGCCCGCCCGGGCCGCGAAAGGTCGCAAGGCCGCTTTCTGCAGAAATACCTGCGCCCGTCAGGATCATGATGCCGCGTTCGTCGTTCATGTGAACGGGCATAAACCAGCGCGTCTTCGTTAGCGACGATGAACGATGTCTCCCCCTCGACGCAGATGGTGTCGGGCGGTATCGAAGCGCGCGACACAGGCGATAAGGGTTAACGCATGACCGCGATCGGCATCTACGGAAGCGCGGGGCGGATGGGTCGCGTGATTGCCACCATCGTCCCGGACGAGGGCGCCTCGGTGGCAGGCGGCGTCGACGTGCGCGAAGATCCGGTGCCGCTCGCATACAATGCCGACGTTCTCGTCGATTTCTCCACGCCGTCGGCATTGGAGGCGCATCTCGCCGCCGCGACCGCCGCCGGCACGCCGATCGTCATCGGAACCACCGGGCTCAGCGCCACGCACCACGCGCTGATCGATCGCGCGGCGGAAAGCGTTGCGGTGCTGCAAACCGGGAACACGTCGCTCGGCGTCACCCTGCTCGGCATCCTGGTGCAGCAGGCGGCGGAGCGGCTCGGGCCCGAATGGGATATCGAGATCGTCGAAATGCACCATCGCCACAAGGTGGATGCGCCCTCGGGCACCGCGCTGCTGCTCGGTGAAGCGGCCGCGCGCGGGCGCGGCACCACGCTGAACGAAGAGCGCGTGGACGGTCGAGCAGGGCTCGTCGGCGCCCGCACGGAAGGCACGATCGGCTTTTCCTCGCTGCGCGGCGGCACGGTGGTGGGCGATCACCAGGTCGTCTTCGCCGGTGAGGGCGAGCGGATTGAGCTTGGCCACCGCGGCGAGGATCGCTCGATCTTCGCGCGCGGCGCTGTGAAGGCCGCCTTGTGGCTCGCGGACAAGCCCGCCGGCCGCTACGACATGGCCGAGGTGCTGGGCTTTTGAAGAAAGCCGACGTTTTCGAATTCTTCCGTCGCCTGGCCGAAGCCAATCCGCATCCCGAAACCGAGCTTGAATCGGGCAATAGCTACCAGTTGCTCGTCGCGGTGGTGCTGTCCGCACAGGCGACCGACGCGGGGGTTAACAGGGCGACGCGCCGGCTGTTCGCCGAGGTCGAAACGCCGGCGCAGATGCTGGCGCTGGGCGAAGACGGGCTGAAGCAGCACATCAAGACAATCGGTCTGTTCAACAGCAAGGCCAAGAACGTCATCGCGCTCAGCCAGGCGCTGGTCGATCAGCACGGTGGCGAAGTACCCGCGGACCGCGAGGCGTTGGAGAAGCTCGCCGGCGTCGGGCGCAAGACGGCCAACGTCGTGATGAACTGCGCCTTTGGTGCGGAAACCTTTGCGGTCGACACGCACATCTTCCGCGTCGGCAACCGCACCGGCCTCGCCAAGGGAAAGACGCCGCTTGCGGTGGAGCTGAAGCTGGAAAAGGCCGTGCCACAGCCCTTCCGCCTCCACGCGCATCACTGGCTGATCCTGCATGGCCGCTATATCTGCAAGGCGCGGCGGCCGGAATGCTGGCGCTGCCCGGTCATCGACCTGTGCGCGTTCAAGCCGAAGACGCCGGCTCCACTCGACAAGCCGTCGAAGGCCGCCGATCAGCCCGGCATCGGCTGATCGGCCCGCCCCCGATCAGGAGGCGAACACCGCCTTCATCCGCTTGCGCAGCCGATTGGGCATGAACCGGCGCGCGAAATTCGCCTGCCGCCCCGCCTTGCCGACGATATACTCGCGGTCGCGTCCATGCGTCGCCTGCCACACCACATCCGCCGCTTCTGCGACGGTATAGACCGGCGACTGGCCGATCGCGTCGCGAATGGTGCGGTTGCTGCCCTTCGATCCCGCATCGAGGATCGGCGTTTCGACGAAAAAGGGCATGACGCACGACACATCGACACCGTGTCGGGTGAACTCCGCATCCAGCGCCTCCGATAGTCCGCGCACCGCATGCTTGGTCGCCGAATAGACCGCGAGTCCCGGCGAGCCGACGATCCCGGCCACCGACGCGACGTTCACCAGCCGCCCCTTGCTCGCCTTCAAATAATCGAGCGCGGCATAAGCGCCGTTAATCACGCCTTTCACGTTGATGTCGACCTGAAGATCGGATTCATCCGGCGTCACCTCCTCGAACATGCCGTATCGCGCGATGCCGGCATTGTTCAGCAGCACGTCGATCTTGCCGGCATGCGCGGCAAAGGCGCGCAGCGCCTCGGCCCATTGCGCCCGGTCGCGTACGTCGAGCGGCACGGTGAACGCGCCCAGCTCCTCCCCCACGCGGCGCATGCCGATCTCGTCGATATCGCCGATACCGACGGTCCAGCCCTCGCGCGCGAACCGACGTGCGGCGGCAAGCCCGATGCCGGACGCGCCGCCCGTGATGAATATCGCCTTGCTCATCCACCCTCTCCCGTGTTGGCTCGATCCGTGGTGGCGCATCGTGCGTGCGCCATCCCCGACCTGCCGCCTGTTACTGTTACCTAGCCTGCGCGTACCTCGCGGAACGGGATCGTTCGGTCGATCTCCGGCTCTTTGGGGAGGCCCAGCACACGCTCGCCGATGATGTTGCGCTGGATCTGGTCCGTGCCCCCACCGATCGAGGTAAAGTACGCGTTGAGCGACAGGAAATTCGCATCCTCCGCGCGCGGGTGATCCGGCCCTTCCAGCAGGCTCTCCGGCCCGAGCAGCATCGTGCGCACCCGCGCTTCCTCGTGCAGGATACGGCTCATCGCCAGCTTGCCGAGCGACATGATCGGCGACGACGTGCCCTGCGCCAGTTCCGCCTTCGCGCGTGCGGTGTTGAGCTTGTTCAGCACGCGCCAGGCGATCACCTGCGCCACGTCCTGCCGCACGACCGGATCGCTTAGCCGACCCGCCTCCCGCGCCAGCGCGAGGAGCGCGATGTCACCCTTCGGCTCGTCGGCGCCCGATCGCGGGCCACGCGCGCCATCGCCCATCACCGACCGTTCATAGGCGAGCGCGGTCTGTAGCACGCCCCACCCGCCGTTCAGCGGCCCGAGCAAGTTTTCCTCGGGGATGAAGGCGTTGTCGATGAACACCTCGTTGAAATGCGCCTCGTCGGTGATCTGCCGCAGCGGGCGGACCTCCACGCCTTCCTGCTTCATCGGCAGAAAGAAGAAACTGATCCCGCGATGCTTGGGCACGTCCCAATCGGTGCGCGCGATCAGCATGCCGTAATCTGCCACGCGCGCGCCGCTGGTCCACACCTTCTGCCCGGTGATGCGCCACCCGCCATCTACCTTGTCGGCGCGCGTGCGCACCGCTGCGAGGTCCGATCCGGCGCCCGGCTCGGAATAAAGGAGGCACATGCCCACCTCGCCGGCGAGCAATTGCGGCACGATCTCGCGCTTGAAGCTATCGGTCGCATGCGCCAGCGCGGTGTTCGCCCACAAATTTGACCGGTCCTGCCCGGCACCCGGCGCGCCTACCTTGGCAAAGGCGCGCTCGACGATCTTCGCCTGTTCGTTCGACAGCCCGCGCCCATGCCACTCGCTAGACCAGCGCGGCACCGCCCAGCCGGCGTCGCGCACCTTGGCCAGCCACTCGGCGCGCGGATCGCGGCCGAAGCTCTCGCTGTGCGCTGGCACGCCCTTCCAATGCGCGGCCAGCCACGCCTCTACTTCACCGCGCAGCGCGTCGTCGCTCATGCTCATGCCTGCGCCTCCAGTGCCTGAATATACCGCTCGCGCCAGACCGCACTGTCACCGAACAGCTGCGCGCCCGATCGCGCGCGACGAAGGTAGAGATGCGCCGGATGATCCCACGTGAAGGCGATCCCGCCGTGCATCTGCAAGCCGTCCTTCGCCACCCGCACGAAGGCATCGGCACAGGCGAATGCCGCCAATGCCACCGCTGCATCGGCCGTCGGCGTGCCCTCTGCCATCTGCCGCGCCGCATCGCGCGCCGCCGAGGTGGCGGATTCGCTCTCCAGCAGCAGGTCCGCCGCCATGTGCTTAATCGCCTGAAAGCTGCCGATCGCGCGGCCGAACTGGTGGCGATCGGTGGCGTAAGCGACCGTGATCTCCAGCATTCGCCGCGCCCCGCCCGCCTGCTCGCCCGCCAGCGCCACCACGCCAAGGTCGCGCGCCGCCTTCACCCGCGATGCATCCCCGATCCGCGTCGCCGGCCCGTGAAAGGCGACATCGGCCATCCGCCGCGTGCGATCGAACACCGGCAGCGGCGTCACCGCCACGTCACTGCGCTCGACCGCGAAGACGCCGTCATCGCTCGCCACCACGATCAAGTCGGCAATCGCCGCATCGGGCACGAAGCGCGCCGTGCCGCTCACCCGATCGCCATCCACCCGAACATCGCTACGGCCGGTCCAGTCATGGCCGCCAACGAAGGCGACCGCGGCGATACGCGCGCCGTCCACGATCCCCGGCAGATCCGGCGCCAGCGTCGCCGCAATCGCGGCGGAAAGAAGCGGCGCGGGCAGCAGCGCCGCGCCCGCCTCCTCCATCACCAACCCCAGCTCGACCGGCCCCAGCCCCGCGCCGCCCGCATCGTCCGGCGCAACCAGCCCGACGAGGCCGAGGTCGGCGAGCGCGTGCCACAAGGCCGGATCATGCCCGCTCTCGCTATCCATGATCCGCCGCACGTCCGCCTCGGTGCAGCGATCCGCCAACAGCCGGCGGACGCTCTCCACCAGCGCCGCGCGATCGTCCGCGTCGAACATCGTCGCCCGCACCGGCGGCCGCACCAGCGTGTCGGTCATGCCGCCTGCTTTCCGGTCTCAGCCTGCGCGCGCCGCTCGCCCTTGGCGATCTCCTTGTGCAGATCGGCGACGTAGCGCGCGAAATCGACCTGGATCGTGTGCCGCTGCGACTTGTAATAATCGCCCAGCTCGCGATCCTCGTCCTCCCGGGTGATCCGCTCCATCTCCGCGACGGAGGGCAGCGCGTATCGCCCGGTCATGAAGCCCACGACCAGTTTCGACTGCTGCTCGGCGAAGTTCACCAGCGTCGGCAGCGGCTGCGCCAGTCCCATGAAGAACAGGTCGTGGATGCCCGGGATAACCATGCGCTTGAACAGCGGAAAGCGGTTCTGCGCGTCGGGCAACAGCTTGGGATCGTCGAAGAACGGAAAGCTGATCCGATAGCCGGTGGCATAGATGATCGCGTCCACTTCCTCCACGCTGTCGTCGCCGAAGCGGACGCGCGTGCCCTCCAGCGCCTTGATGTTCGGCTTGAACTTGATGTCGCCGCAGCTTGCCCGCGTCAGGAACTCGCCCGAGACGCTGGGGTGCGCGTCGAGCGGCTCGTGATCGGGCTTGGGCAGGCCGTAATCCTCCATCCGGCCGACCAGCTTCTTCACCGCGCGTCGGGCAAGCGCCTTGCCAATCTTGCGCGGGATCCAGGTAGGCATGGCCGATTTGTCCATCGGCTTGCCGCCCGCCATCTTGGGCAGCACCCACACGCCGCGCCGCGCCGAGACCCACAGGTTCTTGGCGAGGTGCCGCTGCGACAGTTCGCTCGCGACGTCCATCGCCGAATTGCCCATGCCGACGACGACGACGTTCTTTCCGCGAAGGTCCACCGGATCGTACGGATCGCGATAGCTGTGGACGTGGAAATGCGGGTTATCGAAGCTGCCCGGGTAGCTCGGGACGTTCGGATCCCAATGGTGCCCGTTGCACACGAACAGCGTTTCATATTCGCGCGTCTCGCCGGTCGAGAGCGTCACCATCCAGCCGCCGCCCGCCTGCCGCTCGGCCTTCTTTACCTCGGTGTTGAAGGTGATCAGCGGCCGCAGGCCGAAGTGATCCACATAGTCGCGGAAATACTGCCACAGCTGCGCATGGCTGGGGAAATCGGGCCATTTCGCCGGCACCGGATAATCCTCGAACGCCAGCCGCCATTTCGACGTGTCGATATGCAGCGACTGGTAGCAGGCCGATTTGCCGTTTGGATTCTTGTAATACCAATTGCCGCCGATATCGTCCGACATCTCGAAGCAATCGAACGAAATCCCTTCGTCCTTCAGCCGCTTTGCGGTCGTGAAGCCCGAGCATCCCGCGCCGATGATACAGGCGCGCTTCCTCTCCGCCATGTCCTTCTCCCCGGCTGCCCTCTTCCCGCAGCCATAACGAAAGTTATGATGACGCGAAGCGCGCACCGAATCAACCGGGCCGCACATGGGAGAGCAAGATGCGGTTCAAGGACAAGGTGGCGCTGATCACCGGCGGCGGCTCGGGCATCGGTGCGGCAACGGCGCGGCTGATGGCGGGCGAAGGCGCAACGGTCGTGGTCGCCGATCTGGTGACGAAGGCCGCACAGGCGATCGCCAACGAGATCGGTGGCCACGCGCTCACCGTCGACGTCGCGGATCGCGCGGCGGTGGAGGCGATGGTCGCACAGACGGCCGAGGCGCACGGCCGCATCGACATTCTCGTCAACAATGCCGGCATCGGCTGTTTCGGCCGCACCCCCGATCTGGAGCCGGAGACCTGGGAGCGCGTGATCGCGATCGATCTCAACGCGGTATTCTACGCCTGCCGCGCCGCGATCCCGCACATGACCGGGCGCGCCGGCGCGATCGTCAACACCGCCTCGATCTCGGGCCTCGGCGGCGATTACGGCTTCACCGCCTATAATGCCGCCAAGGCGGGCGTCATCAACTACACCCGCAGCCTGGCGGTCGATCATGCACGCGAGGGTATTCGCGTGAACTGCCTGTGCCCCGGCCTGATCGCCACCCCGCTCACCGCCAGCGCGAAGACCATCCCCGGCCTTGAAGCCGGCTGGCACGACACGATCCCGATGGGGCGCGCCGGGACGCCGGAGGAGATGGCCGAGGTGATCGCCTTTCTCGCCTCCGATGCGGCCTCCTACGTCACCGGCGCTGCCTTTGTCGCCGATGGCGGCCAGACCGCCTGGACGGGGCAGCCCAATCTGTACCGCTACGCCGCAGCGGCGGCCGAGGGCGCGGTGGCATGACACCAAGCTGGATCCCGCCCGCTGATAGCGGCATCACCATCCGTGAGGTCGCCGCCAACGGCCGCGTCTTTGAGGTGGCGGAGGCGGGCAGCGGCGATCACCTCATCCTGTGTCTCCACGGCTTCCCTGAGCTGAACTTTTCCTGGCGCCACCAGATGCCGCTGCTCGCCAGTATGGGCTACCGCGTCTGGGCGCCCAACCAGCGCGGCTATGGCGCCTCGTCACGGCCGAAGGGCGTCAGTGCCTATCGTCCCGACAAGATCGTCGAGGATGCCGCCGCGCTGTTCGACGCCAGCGGCGCCACCAAGCTGACGGTGATGGCGCACGATTGGGGCGGCGCGATCGCCTGGCTGTTCGCGATCTGGAAGAAACGCCCGCTCGAGCGGCTCGTGGTGATGAACCTGCCCCACCCCGCCTGTTTCGCCGAGGCGCTGAAGCACGGGCCCCAGCGCAAGCGCAGCTGGTATGTCGCCTTTTTCCAGCTCCCATTCCTCCCCGAATGGTCGCTCGGCCGCAACGACGCGCGCGGCATTCGCGAGGCGTTCCGCGGCATGGCAGTCGACAAGAGCCGCTTCCCCGACGACGTGCTCGACGTCTACGCAAAGGCCGCGCAGCGCCCCGGCGCACTGACCGCAATGGTGAATTGGTACCGCGCCGCCCTGCGCAATCGCGGCGCGCTCGACACCGGCGACGGCAAGGTCGAGGTGCCCACGCTGATCGTCTGGGGCGAAGAGGACAAGGCACTCGGCCTCGAAACGCTCGACGGCACCGACCGCTACGTAAAGGATCTCACCATCCGCCGCCTGCCTGGCGTGTCGCACTGGGTGCAACAGGAAGCGCCCGAAGCGGTAAACGCGATCATCGAGGAGTGGCTGCCCCGAGCGTGAAGCGCACCGGTTTGATCAACGCGGCTTGGGCGTGGTCACCAGACAATGCCCGCTGCCCGACGCGAGCACCCGCCCGTCCTCGCTCCACATGCGAACGCGCCCGCTGATCAGCCCGTCACCCGAAACATCGCTGTCGGCCTCGCTCAACAGCCAATCGCCCGCCGGCTCGCGCCCGTGAAAATACACGGTGAGATCGAGCGAGGGCGCGAGGTACGGCGCAGTCTCGGTCAGGCGGTGCCAATGCCCGGGCCAGATGCCCAGATCGATCAGCAACGCGGTGCGCATCGCATCAAAGAACAGGTCGTCCGCGCCTTCCGCCGGCCAATCGCGAAAGCGCATCCAGCGATGTTGCTGCGGCACGGGCGCCGGCGGGTCGCTGTGCACGCGGAAGTGGACCGGTCGACCCTCCAGGTTGTTCCAGAAGCCGTTCGTCCTGATCCCCCGCTCGGCCGCGATCGAATTCTGATCACGCAACTCCATCGGCCCAGGCACAGCCGGAAACGCCGGCGTCACCGCGATCGAAGGTTCGGCGCGCGACGTGGTCCATACCTGCGCCAGAAACACCGGTTTCGCGTCCTGCGACAGCGTCACGGCGTACAAGGCCGAGGCACCCTCCTTGATCACCTCAACACGCACGTCGAGCGTGCCCCAGCGCGCCACGCGAACGAATTGTCCGGTGATCGTCACCGGGCGGTGCCCCGGCAACGCGCGCTCGCGCACGGCACGCAGCCCGATCGCCGCGATGTAGCCGCCCGCCGGCCCCCAGATCTCCCAATCACGATCCAGCGTAACGGTATAGCCGTCGTCGCGCGGCACCAATGTGGTCGCCGCTACCAATCCCCCCATCTCGTGCGTCCTTCTACGCCATCAGCGCGAGCGCATCGCAATCGATCGCCTGCGCGCATCCCCCGCGCGCCATGGCAAGGAACATCGCGTCGCCGCGCTCGGTCCGCTTGGTAGAGGCCGACGCGAACACCGCCGTCGACACGCCCGACAGCAAGGTCATTCGGTAATCGCGATACAGGTCGTCATAGCCGTAATCCCGCACGCCATAGCCGCGCAGCTGCTCCAGATAATAGTCCAGCAGATGCCGCTCGTGCCGCCGCCGATCCTCGATCGACAGCGCCAGCCCCAGGAAATAGGCGACGTCCACCGCGCCCAGCCCGATCGACGGCGATTGCCAGTCGAGCACCGCCAGCGGCACCTCGCCGCCACGCGCGTCGAACAGCATGTTGTCGAGCCGGAAGTCACCATGCGTCAGCGTGAAGCTGGTCGGCTGCGGCACCGGCGCCGATCCCAGCAGCGCGCCATAGCGGTCGCACACCGCCATATATTCGGGCTCCAGCACGCCGTCATAGCGGCGGTGAAACTCGGCCAGACAATCGGGAAAGACGTTGACCACGAAATCGCGCGCGCCGCTGGTATCGAGGAAGGCGTGGTCGCGCAGGCTGACGTCGTTCCAGCGCGGGCCGTGCAGCGCCGCGGCCTGCTCCATCGCCCGCTCGGCATCGGCCAGATCGCACCCGGTCAGCTGGTTGCCCGCGCGCGCCGGCGTCAGATCCTCCATCAGCAGCGCGAAGGTGCCGTCCGCCGGATCATGCTCGATCGACACGCACTTGGGCGAGCGGACCGCCACCGTGTCCGCGACATGGCGGTAGAACCCCACTTCGCGCTCGTACAGGCCGAAGCCGGCACCGGTCTGCCGGCTGGTCGGATCGGCGCTCGCGAACTTGCCGACGAACGATGCCGGCGCGCCCTCGTCCTGGTCATAGGTCACGACAAAGCGGATCGAATCGCCCAGCATCCCGACGCCGACCGGCGTCGCCTCCACCGCCGTCACCCGCGCGGCGCGCAGCACACCCGCATCGCGCAGCCGCGTCGTCAGCCACGCCGCGTCGACCGCGCTCGATTCCAGATCGGCAGCCATCAGCAGCCCCCATCGCAACGGATCACCGTGCCGGTGACGAAGCTGGACGCCGGGCTCGCGAGATACAGCGCGCTCGTCACGATTTCCTCCGGGCGGCCGGGGCGCCCCGACGCGCTGTCGGTCTTCTCGCGCGCCTCCTCGGTCCACGCCTTGGAGATGTCGGTCAGGAACGGCCCGGCAGCGATCGCATTCACGCGCACCTTGGGCCCATATTCGCGCGCCATGCTGGTAACCATCGCGTTCAGCGCCGCCTTTGCGCCCGCATAAGGCACCACCATCGGCGTCGGCCGCAGCGATGCGATCGACGACGTTGCTAGGATTGTGCCGCCCTCGCCCTGCGCCATGCGATGCGCGACGGTCGCCATCAGACGGAATGGCCCCTTGAAGTTCAGCCCGACCACGCTGTCGAACAGCGCCTCGCTCACCTCATGGCTCGGCACCAGCGGCCCCATGCCGGCATTGGCCACCAGAATGTCGAGCTTGCCGAACATGTCCCACGCGGCATCGGCCAGCCGGTCCATCTCGTCCCACTTGCCCGCATGCGCCGGAATCGCGGCGGCGCGGCGGCCCTTCGCCTCGATCTCCGCCACCACCGCTTCGCACGCCTCCGCCTTGCGGCTGGAGACGATCACGTCCGCACCAGCATCGGCAAAGGCGAGCGCCATCTCGCGGCCGAGCCCGCGCGAGCCCCCGGTGATCAGCGCGACCTTGCCGGAAAGGTCAAACAAGGGGTGCGGCTCGGCCATGCATCGTCTCCTGCTGCCGCCGGTCGTAAGCCGGCTGACTTATCGGCTGTTATGCCGATTGCGCCCGACGCTGCAAGTCGCCCCCTGCCTCCCTATCTTCAGCGGTAATGGGACGCGTGAAGCGCAAGATCGCCATGGCCGAGGCAGCGGCGCGGATGGACGCGCCGATCGCTAGCGATTGCGCGCTGTGCCGGCGCCCGCTCGGCAAGCGGGTGGAATGGCATCACGTTGTCCCCAAGAGCCAGGGCGGTACGGCAACGTCGCCCGTTCACCCGATCTGCCACCGCGCGATCCACGCCGCGGTGGACAACAAGACGCTCGCCCGCCTCGCCGACATGGAAGCCGTCCGTGCGCTGCCCGCGATGGCGCGCTTCCTCGCCTGGATCGCCAACAAGCCCGCCGATTTCCACGCGCCCACCCGCCGCGCGCGCTAGGTGTCGCTCGCCAGCAACGCATCCGCGCGCACCAGCGATCGGAGCGCCAGCCCCGCCGCACCCGCGCGCTCCACCGCCAGCCGCGTCGGCGCTGAAATGGTGGCCAGCATGGGGCAACCCGACAGTACCGCCTTCTCGACCAGTTCGAACGAACAGCGCGAGGTGAGCAGCGCGAACCCGCTGTCCCACTGCTGTCCGGCCAGCAGCATCGATCCGATCAATTTGTCGAAGGCATTGTGCCGCCCGACATCCTCGAACGCCGCGCGGATCTCGCCCTCTTGCGTGGCGGCAGCGGCAGCATGCACAGCGCCCGTCTGGGCATTGAGCGGCTGATGATCGCGCAGCGCATGATAAGCGGCGAACACCGCCGCATCCGCCCCGCTCCAGCGCGCCGCCGCCGGCAACGGCCGCAGCGCCTGCGCCAGCGTCTCCACGCCGCACAGCCCGCACGACGCGTCGGAAGCACGATGCCGCACCCGATCCGCGATCCGCCCGGCAACGCGCCGTGCCAGCGTCACGCGCACCAATATGCCCGCCTCCGCCTCCGCCACGTCGATCGCGCGCAGATCGTCGCGCCCATCGATCAGCCGCTCGCTCAAGGCAAAGCCGGCGGCAAGCTCCTCCAGCGCGGCCGGCGTTGCCATCAGCACGGCATAGGCAAGGCCGTTGCACTCGATCGCGATCGGCACTTCATCGGCAAGCACCCGCGATACCGGCGCTGGCTGGCCGGTCGCGGGTACCCTGATGAACTGATGGCCGATCGCCGCTGGCCGTTGTGCACCCGTCATGCGCGCCACCGTGGCGCGCGCATGATCCGGGGGCAAGGCGTCAGTCGGCCAGCTCTTCCTCCAGCGCGGCGATCAGCGCGCGGTTGAACGCGGGAATGTCGTCGGGCTTGCGGCTGGTGATGAGGTTCTCGTCGATCACCACTTCCTCGTCGACCACGTCGCCGCCGGCATTTTCCAAATCGGTGCGCACCGACGGCCAGCTGGTCACGCGCCGGCCGTCCACGACGTCCGCTTCGGCCAGCAGCCACGGCGCGTGGCAGATCGCCGCCACGATCTTGTCGTCGTCCATGAACTCGCCGACGATCGCCACCGCGCGCTCTTCCATGCGCATCTTGTCCGGATTGCCGACCCCGCCCGGCAGCAGCAGCGCGTCGAATTCTTCCGTGTCCACCTGATCCAGCGTCAGGTCCGGCGTGATCGTGCGCGTCGGATCGCTGTCGTTCTTCACGCCCTGGATCGGATCGGTCTTGATCGAGGCAAGCGTCACCTTCGCGCCGGCATCCAGCAGCGCCTGGCGCGGTTCGAACAGTTCGGCATCCTCGAACCCGTCGGTGGCAAGAATAAGCACGCGGGCGTTGGAAAGGTCGGCCATGTCGCGAAAAACTCCGATGAGAGGTTCTCCCCACAACCGGCGGCGCCGCTGCCCGTTCCGGAACCGCTGCGACGGTTTGCGCATTTTCCGGGGCATGTGGAGGTTCACCAGTGGCGTCGACCAAGATCGTTTATCACGATGACGAGGAGCCCGGGATTACCCGGAAGAAAATGCGCCACGGCTGGGGCTATTTCGACACCGATGGCCAGCGCATCACCGATCGCGACGAGATCGACCGGCTGAACGGCATCGGCCTGCCCCCCGCCTATCGTGACGCCTGGTTCTGCCCCGATCCCGACGGCCACATCCAGGCGGTTGGCTGGGACGAAAAGGGCCGCAAGCAATATCGCTACCATCCCGAGTTTCGCGCCGCGCGCGAGGACGAGAAGTACAATCTGTGCGCCGCCTTCGGCAGGTCGCTGCCCAAGCTACGCCGGCGGGTCGAGGCGGACCTGAAGCTGCGCGGCCACCCGAAGGAAAAGACGATCGCCGCGGTGGTCAAGCTGCTCGACACCGCGCACCTGCGCATCGGCAACGAGACCTATGCCAAGAGCAACAAGAGTTTCGGCGTCACCACGCTGCGCGATCGCCACGCGCAGATCCGCGGCCGCACGCTGAAGCTGCAATATCGCGCGAAGTCGGGCAAGCTGCGCCTGCTGACCATCACCGACGGCAGCCTCGCGCGCTTCGTGAAGCGCTGCCAGGATCTGCCGGGCCAGAAGCTGTTCCAATATCTCGACGAGGACGGCGAAGCGCGCCCGATCACCTCGTCAGACGTCAACGCCTATATCAAGGAGGCGATGGGCGAGGATTTCACCGCCAAGCATTTCCGCACCTGGGGCGCGAGCGTCATCGCCTTTCAGACGCTGGCGGAGGCGAAGAAAGACATCAGCCTCAAGACGTTGCTCGCCCCTGTCACCGAACAGCTGGGTAATACGCCCGCGATCGCGCGTAAATCCTATGTTCATCCGGCGCTGATCGCGCTGATCAAGGATGGGCAGGACGCCTTTCGTGCGGCGCTCCACCTGCCGCGCACCACGCGTTGGCTCAGCCGGGCCGAGCGCGGCTTTATCGCCTTTCTCGAAACCGGCGAGAACAACGGCGTCAAGGAAGCGGCCTAGCCCGCGCACCGCCCCCGGCGTCGCAGCCGGGGTCGACAGCGCCGGACCGCGCCGGGCATCAGTCCGGCGACAACGGCATAGAAGGATCGAATGACAGCAAAGAACAGCACGGCACCGATACCCAAGCTTTCCGGCGAGGACGTACAGGAACAGTTTAGGACATTCTGGGTCTCCAGCATCGACTGGTTCAGCGCCCACTGGCTCCAGATCGTGATCGCGCTTGCGATCGGCGCGGTGATCGCCACCGTCCTGTTCTGGCTGCGCGGGCTCGGCCCGCGGCTTGCGCACCGTTCCAAGTCCGGCATGGGCTGGTCGGCCATTCTCGGCCGCGCGATCCAGCGCACCGGCACCTTCTTCATCGTTATGACCTCCGCGCAGCTGGTCGCGGGCTACGCCGATCCACCCGAGATCGTCGCGAAAACGATCGCGTTCCTGTTCACGCTGGCCGCGGTGTTCCAGGCGGCGATCTGGGCGCGCGAACTGATCCTCGGCGCGATCGAGCATCGCACCCATGCGGAAAATTACTCCGGCGAGGCGCTGATGAACGCCATGGGGCTCATCCGCCTCCTGGTGACGATCATCGTCTTCGCGATCGCGCTGGTCGTCGTACTCGACAATCTCGGCGTCAACGTGACGGGCCTCGTCGCTGGTCTCGGCGTCGGCGGCATCGCGATCGGCCTGGCCGCACAAGGCATCTTCGCCGATCTGTTCGCCGCGCTGGCGATCATCTTCGATCGCCCGTTCCGCCGCGGCGATTCGATCACCTACGACAGCAGCAGCGGCAGCGTGGAGGAGATCGGCCTCAAATCCACCCGCATCCGCGGCATCGACGGCGAGCAGCGGATCATTTCCAACCGCAACCTGCTCGACAAGGAAATCATCAACAACACGCAGCGCGATCGCCGCCGTACCAAGATGGCGATCGGCGTCGCCTATGAAACCGATCGCGACACGCTCGCGCGCCTGCCGCAGATCTTCCAGGAAGAGGTGGAGCGCAACGGCATGATCTTCGTGCGCGCCGGCTTTGTCGCGTTCGGCGGCTCGTCGATCGACTTCGAGCTACAGTTCGATTCGCCTTCGGCCGATTACGAGGCGTCCTACCATGCCCGCCACGCGGTCGGGCTCGCCATCCACCGTCGCTTCGATGCGGAGAACATCTCCATCCCGTTCCCCACGCAGACGAACTATACCGCCGCGCCCGACGGGTCGCTGATCATGCCCTATCCCGATGCGCCGCGGCCGCCCGCCGATCAGGCGCGCACCAGCGGCTGATCAGCTCAGCAGGGCGTGCAGCAGGTGGATCGCCTCCGTCTCCCGCCGCACGCCCAGCTTGCCGAACAGCGCGCGCAAATGGCTGCGCAGCGTTTCCGCCCCGATCCCGCGCCGGTCGCCGATCTGCGCCCTGCTAAGCCCCTGCCGCAGCAGCATGGCGATCTCGGCTTCGGCAGCAGTCAGGCCATAATCGTCACGCAACAGCTTGAGGTCGCGCTCGGACGCCACTGACCGCCGCTTCGCCGTCAAAATGGCAAAGGGCGCGAAGCCCATGTTCCAGAGGCGCACTGGCAGGCGATGCAGCTTGAGCATCACCAAGCCCGCCTCGTTTGCGCGGGCCTGCGGTGGCACGGCGACACTGGCGGCCGCCACGCCCTGATGGCAAACCGCCTGCGTTGCCGCGACTAGGCGCCGCTCGATCTGCGGCGCGGGTGACGAAACACGCCCCTCCACCAGCCGCAACGCGCCAGTCGTCAGCAAATCCTCCGCCGCGCGGCTCAGCGCGCGCACGCGCATCCGCTGGTCCAGCACGAAGCAGGCGACGTCCATGGCATCGAACGAGCCGGCCACCAGCTTGCAGCCGTCCTGCTCCAGCGCCACTTGCAGCGAGGCGGCGACCCTTGCGGCGGCGCTGAATGCCGCGGACATCGCCCGCGTCGCCGCGTCGGTCGGCCCCTCGCGCGCCGACCGGAGCAGCGAAAATCCGATCAGCCCGTCCGCCCCCGCCACCAAGTTGGACTGGCATCCGTTTGGAATGTCCAGGTCGCTGCACAGATCAAGATAAGCGTCACTGGTCAGCCGGGGTCGGAGTGCAGCGTAGCTATTCTCCCACACGACATCGTGCGGAGCAGTGGACACACCGGCAGCAACGCGATAATTTGTCGACGGCAGCATCAGTTCGGTTCGGTCGGCGGCGGCATGAGCCGAAGCATCCATGCCGTTCACCCAATTGAAGCCGACACCGAAATCGGGCCCCACGCCAACGATCTGCGCATGCTGTGATCGCGTTTCTGCCGCGACATGCTGCAACACATCAAGCCAGCGCGCCGGCTCAACTGCTGCCTCCAAGAACTGGTTCGCTATCCCCCGTGGCTCGGCCACCATCCGCGACTCTGTTGTTTCAACAGATGGTTATCGCGCCATTGATGTTGAAGAAAGCGAAAGGATGAACGGCGCAGTCCCGCTGCCTCTATTTGGGACTGAACACCTTGTTCATGAAAGCATTGGCCGCCTCGCCGAACGCATCGGCAACGCGCGTCGGATCGATGCCGGGCGTGCTGCCGCGCTCCTTGCGCGTGTTTGCGCCCGGATGGCAGGCGCTGCCGGTTGCGCCGGTCTGCCGGCGCTGCCGTGCCGCGGCCGCCGCGGCGAACGTCGCCGCCATGGCAAGGCCCGATGCCAGCGCTTGCCGCCCCTCGGGGCTGCTCGCCTTTTCGATCAGGGCGTCGCCGGCGCGGCGTGCTTCCTTCGGCACCTTCACACCGCCGATTTCCTTGGGAATCCGAAACCCGCGCTTTTTGCCCTTCTTCGCCATTGTCGTCCTGCCTCAAGGTGTATCGCCTACATAATACACGAAGGGAGCACTTCAATAGTCGCGCACCTTGCCGCGCCCGGCCTTCACCGCGCCGCGCCCTTTTTTCTCGTCCAGCCGCTTGGTCTTGGCCGCGCGGCTCGGCTTGGTCTTCACCCGCCGCGCCTCGCGCTCTTCCGCCTTGGCGAGCAATTCGGCCAGCCGCTCGCGCGCATCGGCGCGATTGGCCTCCTGCGTGCGATAGCGCCGCGCGGTGATCACCAGCGCCCCGCTGCTCGTCATGCGCGATCCCGCCAGCACCTTCAGCCGGCGATAGGTTTCCGGATGCAGCCCCAGGCGAAACACGTCGACGCGCAGCTGGCACGCCGTCGCCACCTTGTTGACGTTCTGACCGCCCGGCCCGCTGGCGGCGAGGAAGCGCTCATCCAGCGCATCCTCGGGCACCTCAACCATCGAAGCCCACGTCGCGAAACCGTGCCGGCCACGGCGCCTCGGCCGCCGCATCGGGCTTGCCCGCACGTGGCACGCTCAGCGCGGCGGCGTGCAGCATCATCCCCGCCTTGTGCGCCCGGCCATATGTCGGATCGCCCAGCACCGGCACGCCCAGCCCCTCCAGCGCATGCACGCGGATCTGGTGCGTGCGCCCGGTGGCGGGGCGAAACTCCACCAGTGCCTGCCCGTCCTGCACCTTCAGCAGCTGCCATGCCGTGCGCGCCGCCTTGCCGGCGGGGTCGTGCCGCATGCGCCAGCCCTGCGCGGCGGACGACACCTTGCCCAGCGGCAGGTCGATCTCGCCCGCCTCGCCCTCCGGCACCCCATCGAGAATGGCGAGGTATCGCTTCGTCACCGCCCCGGCCTCGAACGCCTGCTGCAACCGCGCATGCGCCTTGGGATTGCGCGACAGGAGCAGACAGCCGCTCGTATCACGGTCCAGCCGGTGCACCGCCTGCGGCCAACGGCGAAAGCCGAAGGTGAGGTTGGACAGATGGTTTTCCAGGCTGATCGCGCCATCGCGCGGCCGATCCACCGGCAGCCCTGCCGGTTTGTCGATTATCAACGCCTCGCCATCGAGGAAGAGCACCTGGTCTCCGATCATGCAGCGGCCCTTGCCATCCCGCGCGCGGCATGGCCAGAGTCGCCCCGATGCGCGCCCGCTTTCCCCTCCTCCTCCTCATCGCCGCCACGCCGGCGCAGGCCCAGCTGTGCAACGGCAACAGCATCCCCTTGCAGCCGGACGGGCGCGCCTTGGGCCACCTGCCCTATGGCGATGCGGCGCCCGGCAGTCTGGTAACCGTTCCGACGGAGCTGGCGATCAGCACCTGCCGCCTGCGACCCGAGGCCGCAGCCGACCTGCAACGGCTGATCGCGGCCGCCGCCGGCGATCGCGCGGTCGAGGGCCTGCTCTACGCCTTCTCCTGCCACCGCTCGCTCGCCTATCAGCAAAGCACCTTCTGCCGCACGCGCCAGAGCGACAGCGGCGCCGATCGCGCGATCTCCGCCGCCCCGCCGGGCCATAGCGAGCATGCCACCGGCTATGCGCTCGATTTCACCGTCCGTCCGGCCGATGGCTGCCCCGATGCGGAGGCATGCATGGCCGCCAAGCCCGCCTTCCGCTGGCTGGTCGCCAACGCGCCCCGCTTCGGCTTCGAGATGTCCTTTCCCGCCGGCAACAAGCAGGGCGTGAAATGGGAGCCGTGGCATTGGCGCTGGGTTGGTACGTCGGCCACCGCGCCGGGCGCCGCCCGCGCCCGCTTCCTGTTCGCCCGCGCCCGCCGGGACTTTGCCGCCGACCCGGCGGTCGATCCCGTCCCGGTGATCGTCCCACCACCCGTCGTGCGCACCATCGACCCGCCGCCCGCTGACACCGGCAAGCGCAAGAAGAAGCAGCGCCGCAAGGACAAGGCCGAACGCTGACGTCGCGGCAGCCCAAACGCACGATCGCGGCCCGCCAGCAAACCGGCGAGCCGCGACCGTCACGTATCAGCTAAAAGATCAGGCGCTCAGCTTGGCCGCCGTCTCCGCGATCCGCTTGCCCTGATAGCGCGCACCGCCCAGGTCGATGTCGCTCGGCTGGCGGCTGCCGTCGCCGCCCGCCAGCGTCGTCGCGCCGTAAGGCGAGCCGCCATGGATCGCTTCCATCGTCATCTGGTCCTTGAAGCCGTAATCCAGCCCCACCACCGTCATGCCGAAATGCAGGAGGTTGGTGATGATCGAGAACAGCGTCACTTCCTGTCCGCCATGCTGGCTGCCGGTCGAGGTGAACGCACCGCCCACCTTGCCGTTCAGCGCGCCACGCGCCCACAGGCCACCGGCCTGGTCGAGGAACGCGGCCATCTGGCTCGGCATGCGACCAAAGCGGGTCGGTGCGCCGATAATGATCGCGTCGTAATTCTCCAGCGCGTTCACGCCCTCGATCTCCGGGTGCGATGCGTCCTTCTGGAAGCCAGCCGCCTCGGCCACTTCCTTGGGCGCCGTTTCCGGCACACGGCGCACGTCCACCTCGGCGCCGGCCTCGCGCGCACCCTCGGCAAAGGCGTCCGCCATCTTCGCGACATGGCCGTAGGACGAGTAATAAAGAACGAGAACCTTGGTCATTGCTGTCTCCAACTGTTCAGCCCGCACGGGGCAACGCATTGATCGATGTTAGCGCTCCGTCCGATCGGGACGGAGCGCGTCATTCATTCGGCGTCGACAAGGACGAGCTCGGCATCCTCGCTCGCGACGATCTCATAATCCCCGCCACGCAGCGCCACGCCGTCGCGTGTGCCGATCGCGGTGCCATCCACCGTCACCGCGCCCGTGGCGGCGACCAGATAGGCATGCCGCCCCTCGCCGACGCGGTACGTCACCCGCTCGCCCTGTGGCAGCGTGGCGCCCAGCACCCGCGCATCGGCACGGATCGGCAGCGCGTCGCTGTCCTCGGCAAAGCCGCTCGCCAGCGTCACGAACCGGCCGGAGCGATCGCCCTTGGGAAACGGCTTGGCACCCCAGCTCGGGGATCCACCCGTGCTGCGCGGATGGATCCAGATCTGGAACAAGGTGGTGGACTCTGCCTCCAGATTATATTCGGCATGCCGCACGCCCGATCCGGCGCTCATCACCTGCACGTCGCCGGCGCCCGTCCGGCCCCGATTGCCCATCGAATCCTGGTGCGTGATCGCCCCGCTGCGAACATAGGTGATGATCTCCATGTCGCTGTGCGGATGCGGCGGAAAGCCGGTCTGCGGCGCGATCGTGTCATCGTTCCACACGCGAATGGCGCCCCATCCCATCCGGGCGGGATCATGGTAATTGGCGAAGCTGAAATGATGCCGCGCGTCCAGCCAGCCGTGATCGGCATGGCCAAGGCTGCTGAAAGGCCGGACGTCGATCTGTGTACGAATGTCGGTCATGGTGAACCTTTCCCGTTGTTACGACGGAGATAGGCAGCACTGTGTCTCGCATAAACAGAAACGATTGAAACGGATTGTTTCATCTTGTAAGTGAACCACCAGACCAACCCCGCAAGGATCGCCCAATGCGCCTGCCCGATCTCGAAGCCTGGGCGATCTTCGCCACCGTGGCGGAGCACCGCTCCTTTACCGCCGCCGCCGAGGCGCTCGGGCTGAGCAAGGCGACGATCTCCAAGGCGATCTCCCGGCTGGAGGCCGATCTCGGCCAGTCATTGTTCCACCGCACCTCGCGCCGGCTCGCGCTGACCGAGGCAGGCAAGCCGCTCGCCGATCACGCCGCGCTCATCCTCGCCTCCGCCCACGCCGCGGAGGAGGCCGCGCGCGACGGCGCCCAGGCCCCCGCCGGCCGCATCCGCATGGCCGCGCCAATGACCTTCGGCGTCAGCAACATCGCGCCCTTGCTCACGCGTTTTCTCGCCGAACACCCCGGCATCGAGGTCGAGCTGCACCTCTCCGACGCCCGCGTCGACATCGTGGCGGAGGGGTTCGACGTCGCGCTGCGCATCGCCGACCTGCCCGACAGTTCGCTGCGCGCGCGCCGGCTGTGCTCGATCCAATCCTATCTGGTCGCCGCGCCTGCCTACCTTGAGCGTCACGGCACGCCGACGCACCCTGGGCAGCTCGGCGAGCACGACCTTCTCGGCTACACCAACCTCGTCGGCCCATGGCGCTTTCGCGGCCCCGGCGGCGCGGAAATCTCGGTCAAGGCGCAGGGGCCGCTCGCGGCGAACAGTGGCGAGGCGCTGGTGCCCGCGCTGGTCGCCGGCCTCGGCATCGCCCGCCTCCCTGCCTTCATCCTCGGCGACACGCTGAAGGACGGCGCAGTGGTCGAAATCCTGCCCGACTGGCGGCCGGAGCCGATCGGCCTCCACCTCCTCACCCCGCCCAGCCCGCTACGCCCCGCCCGCGTCGAGGCGCTGATCGCCCATCTCAGCGATCATCTGCGCGACTGAGCCGAACGCGATCAGAACTTCGCGGACAGCGTCACGCCATAAGTGCGCGGATCGCCCGGCTGCCCCACGATCAGCCCGGTCGACCCCGATTGCGTCGCCAGCAGCTCGAAATAATCCTGGTCGAACGCGTTGCGCAGCCAAGCAAAGACATTCAGCCCGTCGTCGTTCTTAAAGCCCAGGCGAAAGTTCGACAGCGCATAGCCATCGACAAAGGTATAGCGCGATGGCGACGGGTTGGACGAGAAGCGCGAGCGATAGCTGCCGTCATAGCCGAGGTACGCCTGCCCCGAGACGGCGCCGATCACGATCGGCACGCCATATTCCGCGCCATAGCTGAACGCCCATTTCGATACGCCCGGCAGCACTTGCCCCGATATGTCGCACGACCGCGGGCTGATCCCGCCCGGCGTCCCCGGCGCACTCGCCGCCTGCCCTGCAGCGGCAGTCGTACCACCGGACAGCTCCGGCGGGCACGGCGCGTCGGTGAAGCGGACATATTTGGCGTCGGTATAAGCGCCATTGGCATACAGGTTCAGGTTCGCGATCGGACGAAAGGCGCTGTCCACCTCCACTCCGCGTGTGCGAACCTTGCCCGCATTGGCCAGATAGCCGCGCAGCACGCCGACCTGCTGGTTGTTCACCGTGGCCTGATAATCGTCGATCTCGGTCCAGAAGGCGGCGATGTTCACGGTCGCGCGCCGATCAAGGAACTGCGTCTTCAGGCCCAGTTCGAAATGGTTCACCTTTTCCGGATCGATCGTCTGCACCGCCAGGATCGGATTGTTCGCCGCGTCGAGCGGCAGGCCCGACAGATTGATGCCGCCCGATTTATAGCTGCGGGCGTAAGTCGCATAACCATGCACATCGCGCGCGATGTCGTAGGACACCGTTATGTCGCCCGAGACGTTCCAGTTATCGAAGGACGGCGTGTAGCTCTGCGGCGCCAGCACGCCGCGCTGGTCGCTGGTCAGCGGCGTGCCGGTGCCGTTGGTCACGACGGCGAGATACGATCCCTCCTTCTTGTCGTAGTTGACGCGCAGCCCCGGCGCGATCTCCAGCCGCTCGGTCGGCCGCCACGTCAGCTTCCCGAACACCGCCGCCGAGGTGTTCTTGAACCCGATCTCGTTGCGTGAGGTCAGCCCGTCGAGCACCGCCGGATTGCACGCCGCCGTCGTCGCGGTGGCGCAGCCGTTCGGGCCGAATGGCGGATTGCCGGGATTGAGCAGGAAGCGGCTCGCCGCTGGTCCCTGCACCTGCTGCCCCTGCGTATCGAGCGTCTGGTAGAAATAGAACGCGCCCACCGTGTAATCGACCGGCCCCTTGGTATCGGAGGCGAAGCGCAGTTCCTGCGTGAACTGGCTCTGCTGCGACGGGTTCGCCGACACCGGCGTGATCGGCAGGCCGATGAAGTCGCGGTCGTTCGACGGATCCCAATGCCAGAAACGCCACGCCGTCACCGACGTCAGCGTTCCCGCCCCGAGCCGCCAGTTCGCCACCGCCGACGCACCGCCCAGCTCCTGCTTGGCCTGCAAGTCGCTATCCACGTCGGTCAGCCGGTCGAACGCATCGGTCGACGGCGGGGCATAGCCGAACGCAGCAGCCAATGCGGCATATTGGCGCGCCAAGGGCCGCTGCGTCGCGCCCACCCGCGCGAAATATTGCACGCAGCAATTGGGGTTCTGCCGGTTGTAATCGGCGTACAGCGTCACATCGAGGTTGGGCGCCGCCTCGAACAGCATCTGGCCGCGGAGCCCGACATTGTCCTGGCTGTTCTGCCATTCGCGCTGCCGCACGTTATACACCGTGCCGCGCCGCGTCGTGATCGAACCCGAAATACGCGCCGCAACCACGTCCGTCACCAGCGGCCCGGACAGCGAGAATTTACCCTGGAGGAAATCGTAATTGCCCCCCGTCACCTCGGCGCGCGCTTCCGTTTCGAAACTGGGCTTGCGGGTGGTGATGTTGATCGCGCCGGCGGTGGTGTTCTTGCCATATAGCGTTCCCTGCGGCCCGCGCAGGATCTCGATCCGCTCGGTATCGGTGAAATCGAACGTCGCCGATGCGATGCGGCTGTAATACACCTGATCGACATAGATGCCGACACCCTGCTCGATCCCGTCGTTGGTCAGCCCGAACGGCGCGCCCAGCCCGCGCACGTTGGCGGCGGAATTGCGCGGGTTGGTGGAATAGAATTGCAAGGATGGCTGAAGCTGCGTCAGCCGCCCCACATTGTACGTGCCCGTCTCCGCCAGCGCCTCGCCCCCGATCACCGAAATCGCGATCGGCACGTCCTGCACCGTCTCCGCCCGCCGCCGCGCCGTCACCACGATGTCCCCGCCCGCCTGCTGCGCCGGCCCGAGTCGCCCCAGATCGGCGGCGTCATCCGGCTCGGTTGCGGCAGGCACCGGCGTCGGAACGGCCTGCTGATCCGCCGGCACAGCGGCCGCCTGGGCGAGAATAAGGGCAAGCGTAAGCGACATGTTCCGTCCCCTTCAAAGACGGCTACAATCTCCTACTAAGCCAGTAGGGAATCAATACCCCATCTATTCAGGGGATTTTGTCCGGGGCTCTTGAAAAATGCCTTGACCGCCCCAGATTTCTAGGCGTGCGGCGCCACGTACGGGCCGCACAGACGGCACCGTGGCCCTGTGCACGATGCCGCTTTTCAACTCGCTCACCGGAGGAATTGAAGATGCGTCTGGATCTTACCCCTTATCGCCGTTCGACCATCGGCTTCGATCGTCTGTTCGACCTCATCGAGGCGAATGCCCGCTCGTCGTCCGAAAACTATCCGCCCTTCAATCTCGAGCGTCTCGCCGAGGATCGCTACCGCATCACGCTCGCCGTGGCGGGCTTCTCGCGCGACGAGATCGAGATCACCGCACAGCAGAATCTGCTGCTCGTCGCGGGCAAGAAGGACGACAAGGCGACCGGCCCGAACTTCCTGCATGTCGGCATTGCGACCCGCAGCTTCGAGCGCCGCTTCGAACTCGCTGATTTCGTGTTCGTCGAGGACGCCCGGCTGAACGATGGCCTTCTGGTCGTCGATCTCGTCCGCGAAGTGCCTGAGGCGATGAAGCCCAAGAGCATCTCGATCAAGACCGGCCAGAAGCCGACCGTGGTCGAGGACAAGCGCGACGAGAACGAGGCGCAAGCCGCCTAACCGCTCGGCGCCTCTTTGCTCCCTTTAGAGGCGTCGTGGGGCGTCCGGGCCGACAGGCCCGGGCGCCTTCGTCTTTGGGGGGCGCTTCTACAACTGAGATGGGGAGCAAAGCGGACACTAGACGCGCTCCAGTGGCAGGTAAGGTGTCGGCGGCATGTGAACGTCGATCAGATCGCCCGGCCGAACAATTCTCCCCTCGCGAACGATCGCCATGATGCCAGCCTTTCGGATCACCTCGTTATTCGGTCCACGGTCGAGCACGGCGGCGAGCAAGCCCGGTTGAAAACGATCGATCTGGGCGCACGGGTTCCGCAACCCAGTAACTTCCAATGTCACATCAGGCCCGATGCGCAGCAATGAATGCCGCGGCAGCGCGAGCAAATCGATGCCGCTGGTGGTTATATTCTCGCCCAGATCAGCCGGACCAACGCTGAAGCCCGTCAGCCCGAGTTCGTCGAACAGCTCGGCAGGGATCAAGTGGATCTGGCGCAGATTGGGCTGACTCGGATCAACCGAGACCCGCGAGCGATGCTGAACCGTCACCCCCGCGTGCGCGTCACCTCGCACGCCACGACCGGTCACCACCTCTATATGCGGCACTTGCTGCTTCAAGAACTGGTGAGAGCTAGCGCAGGCAACCGAAACAACCCGACCGTGTGACATCTGCGCCCTCCCAGCTTTCTTCTAAGTCTCGCGGTACAGGTCGGCAATTGGCTGGGGCGAGATGGCCGCTTTTGGAAGCCGCTGGCACGATCGCGAACGTCTGCTCTTGAGAGGGAAGCAGACCTACCTACGAGGAGCAATTGTGCTCGATGCCGCGCCGTTTGTGCGGGAACCCCACCAACCTGCGCCAATAATAGCCACGACTGCAACACCGACCATCCAGGTCGGATGTTCAACCATTAGAAAGTTTGCTCCGGTCGCGAGCAGAAATAACAGCATGACGACCCACCCAGCTCTCTCTCCACGACCGCTGAAACGTGCAGCGATAGCCGACCCTACAAACGCGGCTACTGCCCAGCCCAAGATAAGCCCGATCAGCACCCCGAGCGGCTGATTGGCCACATAGTCGCGCATCGCCGCAGGATCACTTGGATCGGCCGGGACCTTGGCCGATGGTGAGAGTGTATGAAACAGCGTGTCCGTTGCGAATACCAGCACAAAGGCAGCTACCAGCCCGCCTATGATCGCCAAAATGAGCTTTACCATCACGGCAACTCCCTTCTGCGATCTCGAAGCTGCGCCGGGTTGACGCAATCGTCAATCCGCACGATCGGCAAGAGAGCTTAGCTAATTCTAATGGGCGCTATTGGGCGTTAGCGGACTACCAGCTTCATCAATTTGCGGCGCAGTCCCGCCCGATTCACCAGCTCAGCCTGCCGCCAACCCGCCCCATTCCACCGGCAGCGCCATCGCCAGCGCCGCCACATGCATCGCCTGCACGATCCCGCCGCTCCGCCCCATCGCCACCGCATCGGCGACCGGCATCGTCACCAGCCGCAATCGCTCGGTCGGCTCGTCCTGCGGCTCGGCCAGCTTCGTCACCCCCGTCGCCAGCAGCACGAAGCAGCGGTTCGATTGGTTGGACGGATTGGGTGCCAGCGTCGCCACCAGCCGCCAGTCACCGCCGCCATAGCCGGTCTCTTCCAGCAGCTCGCGCTTACCCGCGGCGATCGCGTCCGCGTCGTCCGGATCCACCGCGCCGGTCGGCAGCTCGCGGCTCGTCACGCCCCAGCCGTGGCGGTATTGGTCCACCAGCAACAGCCGGCCATCGGTGTCGATCGCGACGACGATCGCCCAATCGGGATATTCGGTCACGAAGAACGGCGCGATCCTCGCGCCCTCGGCCGTCACGCAATCGTCCGCGCGCACCCGCAGCCACGGATCGTCGATCGCCAGCCGCGAGGCGACGACCTGCCACGGCGGCAGATCGCCCTCGCCTACATCAGACAAGCCGGCTCTGCTTCACCGCCGCGCCGATGAAGCTCGCGAACAGCGGATGCGGATCGAACGGCTTGCTCTTCAGCTCCGGGTGGAACTGCACGCCGACGAACCACGGATGATCCGGCCGCTCGACGATCTCGGGCAAGGTGCCGTCAGGCGACATGCCGGAAAACACCAGCCCGCCCTTCTCCAGCGCGTCCTTGTAGCCGGTATTCACCTCGTAGCGATGGCGGTGCCGCTCATGGATCGTCGTGTCGCCATAGATCGACGCAACGACGCTGTTGCCGGCGAGCTTCGCCTCATAGGCGCCCAGCCGCATCGTGCCGCCCAGGTCGCCCTCGGCCTCACGCTTCTGCAGGCCGTCGCGCCCCATCCATTCGGTGATCAGCCCCACCACCGGCTCGGTCGTCGGGCCGAACTCGGTCGACGACGCCTGCTGGATGCCGGCCAGATCGCGCGCGCCCTCGACGCAGGCCATCTGCATGCCGAAGCAGATGCCGAAATAGGGGATCTCCCGCTCGCGCGCGAAGCGCACGCTGGCGATCTTGCCCTCCGCGCCGCGCTCGCCGAACGCGCCCGGCACCAGGATCGCATCGCACGGCTCGAGCTGCGCGGCGATCTCGGCATCGTCATTCTCGAAGATCTCGGCGTCGATCCAGCGGACGTTCACCTTCACCCGGTTGGCGATGCCGCCATGCACCAGCGCCTCGTTCAGCGACTTGTACGCGTCCTGCAGGCCGACATATTTGCCCACGACGCCAACGGTCACCTCGCCTTCCGGATTGGTCAGGCGATCGACGATCTCGGTCCAACGCGACAGGTCGGGCGCGGACGAGGGCGTGATGCCAAAGGCGCGCAGCACTTCGGTATCCAGCCCCTCGCCGTGATATTGCAGCGGCACGGCATAGATGCTCTTCGCGTCGAGCGCGGGGATCACCGCCGTTTCGGGCACGTTGCAGAACAAAGCGATCTTGGCCCGCTCGGACGGCGGCAGCGGCTGTTCGCAGCGGCACACCAGCACATCGGGCTGCACGCCCAGCGCGGCGAGCTCGCGCACCGAATGCTGCGTCGGCTTGGTTTTCAGCTCACCCGCCGCCGCGATATACGGCACCAGCGTCACGTGGACGCTGATCGCATTGCCGCGGCCCACTTCGTTCTTCAGCTGGCGGATCGCCTCGATGAACGGCAGCGATTCGATGTCGCCCACCGTGCCGCCGATCTCGCACAGCACGAAATCGAGGTCGTCGGTCTGGTCCTTGGCGAACGCCTTGATCGCGTCGGTCACGTGCGGGATCACCTGCACCGTCGCGCCGAGATAGTCGCCGCGCCGCTCGCGCTGGATGATCTGCTGATAGATCCGGCCCGAGGTCACGTTGTCGCTCTGCCGCGCCGCGACGCCGGTGAAGCGCTCGTAATGGCCGAGGTCGAGGTCGGTCTCCGCCCCGTCGTCGGTCACATAGACTTCGCCATGCTGGTACGGGCTCATCGTGCCCGGATCGACGTTCAGATACGGATCGAACTTGCGAATGCGCACGCGATAGCCGCGCGCCTGGAGGAGCGCCGCGAGGCTCGCCGCCATGAGACCTTTGCCAAGCGAGGAGACCACGCCGCCGGTGATGAAAATGAACCGCGCCATGGGGATATCGGATTAGCCTCGAACAAGCATGATAGACAAGCGCCCGCGTGGCCGCGGGCGCGATGAAAACCGGCGAACCGGGAGATTTTAGCGGGCGAGCGGCACGCCGTTGTCGGCCGGCGCCATCTGGTTCGCCGCCGCCGCCGCTGCGGCCGCTTCCGCGCCGGAGAGCGCGGCGTCATCGCCCTGCGGCTGCGGCGCGGCCTGCGCCACGGGTGCGGTCCGCTCCAGCGAGGTATCGACATTGGTGCCGCCGCGATTCGCCGCCAGCACCGCCAGCGCGATCGACATCACCACGAACAGCCCCGCCAGCACGGAGGTCGCGCGCGTCAGGAAATCCGCAGCGCCACGTGCGGACATCAGCCCCGACGGGCTGCCGCCGCTGGTCAGCCCACCACCTTCGGACCGCTGCATCAGGATCACCGTCACGAGGGTGGCTGCGATGATCGCCTGAACGACGAGAAGGAAGGTGAACATGCTGAACTCGATTTTGGGCCGGCGCATGCCGGCGGATGCGCGCACATAGGGCGCAGCGGCCCGGCGATCAACTGTCGGGCAACGGTCAGGCAGCCACCCTGCAACCGCCGAACAACCTTAACGGATTTCGTGACAGTTCTGAAACCAGCGGCGCAGGCGGACGTTATCTCTCGCGAATGGCACGCATCAGCGGCCCTGTATCCGGATGACGCGACGTGGCAATTTTGGCGAACTCCGATCTCAGTTCCTGGATGAACACCCTGGTGGATTATGTCCGCTCGGGTGAGCCGGATCTGACCAACCGGCAAATGGCCCTTCTGCTAGTGGTATATCTGAAGCCGGGGCCGCACACGGTGCGCGGTCTCGCGCGCATTCTCAATGTTTCCAAACCGGTTGTGACACGCGCCTTGAACAGGCTCGGTGCGCTCGGCTATCTGCGCCGCCAACGCGACGATAGCGACAAGCGCAACATCTTCGTCGCGCGCACATCCGAAGGGGCAACATTTCTTGAGGAGTTCGGCCATTTCCTCGGTGACGGCGACCAGCCCGTCCCCGCTCGTGCCACCGCGTAAGACGTTCGCGCTGGTCGGCCGGTCGCGCGTGCTCGATCCAACGCGCTTTGCCGTGCGCGGCGATCTGGCGGATGTCCGCCTCGCCGATCAGGTCTTCGCCCCGCATTATGCCGCCCCGCTGCCGCGCACCGTCGCGACAGAGGCACCCTTGCGCGCCACCCGCGCGGCGGACGGCGACATGCTTGCCACGCTGGCGCCCGGCGATTCGTTCGAGCTGCTCGACATCACCGGCGATCTCGGCTGGGGCGTTGCGCCCGCCAGCGGCCTGGTCGGCTATGTCGCGGCGACGGCGCTGCGGGATGCGGCGTGAGCGTCAGCGTCTTCATCGACGGCGCCGCCGGCACCACCGGGCTTGAGATCCGTGAGCGGCTGGCCGGCCGCAGCGATCTCGACCTCCTCACGCTTGGCGAGGACAAGCGCAAGGACGCCGCCGCCCGGCGTGACGCGATCAACGCCGCCGATGTCGTGATCCTCTGCCTGCCCGACGATGCCGCGCGCGAGGCGGTGGCGCTGATCGACAATCCGCAAACCCGTGTGATCGACGCCTCCAGCGCGCACCGCGTGGCTGACGGCTGGACCTATGGCTTTCCCGAGCTCGGCTTCGACGTCGCCGGCGCCGCCCGCGTCTCCAATCCCGGCTGCTATCCCACCGGTTTTCTCGCGCTCGTCGCCCCGTTGGTGCGCGCCGGGCTGCTGGCCGCCGACATCCCGCTCGCGGTTCACGGCACCTCGGGCTATTCGGGCGGTGGCAAGGCGATGATCGCCGAGTTCGAGAGCGGCGCCGGCTCCGCGCACCGCGCCTACGCGCTGGGCCTCGGTCACAAGCACGTGCCGGAGATGACGCAGCACGCCGGCCTTTCCGTCGCGCCGATCTTCATGCCCTCGGTGGCGAACATCCACCGCGGCATGGTGATCGAGGTGCCGCTTCACGCCGCGCATCTCGCCGCCGGCACCACGCCGGATCAGGTCCGTGCCGCGCTCGCCGACGCTTATGCGAACGCACCATTGGTCCGCGTCGCGACCGACCCCGCCGCGCTGATCCGCATCGAGGATGACGCCGGCACCGATCGCATGACGCTGCACGCCTTTGCCAGCGCGGACGCCAGCCAGTTCCGCCTCGTCGCCACGCTCGATAATTTGGGCAAGGGCGCGTCGGGCGCCGCGGTGCAGAACCTCAACATCATGATCGGCGCCGATCCGCTCACGGGGCTGGTGCACTGATCCCCTCGCCCGACGGGCACGATCGGCTTCGGGCGCGATCCGCTTCGGGCGCGGTAGCGACAACGCAGAAGGAGGAGCCCCCATGCAGCGCAATCCGGTGGGTAAGTTATTGTTGTTCGGCGCGACGGGCGATCTGGCGCAGCGCATGCTGCTGCCCTCGCTTTACGGCCTCCATGCGGACAAGCTGCTGCCCGAGGGGCTGACGATCACCGGCACCGCCCGCTCGGATCATGACGACGCCAGCTTCCGCGCCTTTGCGAAAGAGGCGCTGGAGGAATTCCTTCCCAAGGACCGCAAGGACGCCGAGGCGATCGCCTCCTTCCTCGAACGGCTGCAATATCAGTCGCTCGATGCCACCACGCTGGAGGGCTATGACGTGCTCGCCCGCAAGGTCGGCGACGTGTCGGGCGGGCTCGCGATCTTCCTTTCCACCGCCCCGTCCCTGTTTGAAAGCGTGATCCGCGGCCTCGAGAGCGCCGGTCTCGCCGGCGAAACGGTCCGCATCGGCCTCGAAAAGCCGCTCGGCTACGATCTCGCCTCCAGCCGCGAGATCAACGATTGCGTCGCCACCGCCTTCCCCGAAGAGCGTATCTTCCGCATCGACCATTATCTCGGCAAGGAGACGGTGCAGAACATCCTCGCGCTGCGCTTCGGCAATTCCTTCTTCGAGCCGGTGTGGAATGCGCAGGGGATCGACAACGTCCAGATCACCGTCAGCGAGACGGTCGGGCTGGAGGATCGCGCCGGCTATTATGACGGCGCCGGCGCGCTGCGCGACATGGTGGCGAACCACATTCTGCAGCTCGTCGCCCTGATCGCGATGGAGCCGCCCGCGCGCTATGACGTCACCGAGATCCGCGACGAAAAGGCCAAGGTCTTCCGCTCGCTGCGTCAGCTGAAGCCCGAGGAAGTGCCGCACAACAGCGTCATCGGCCAATATGTCGGCGGCGCGGTAAAGGGCGAGATCGTCAAGGGCTATGACGAGGAGCTCGGCAAGGATTCGAACACCGAAACGTTCGTTGCGCTGAAGGCTCACGTCGACAATTGGCGCTGGCAGGGCGTGCCCTTTTACCTGCGCACCGGCAAGCGCATGCCCACCCGCCGCAGCGAGATCGCGATCCAGTTCAAGCCCGTCCCGCACTCGATGTTTTCGGGGCGCGGCGGGCTGCTCCAGCCCAACATGCTCGTCATCCGCCTCCAGCCGGAGGAATATATCCAGCTGCTGGTGATGGCGAAGGAGCCGGGCCTCGATCGCGAGGGCATCCGCCTGCGCGAAGTGCCGCTGAATTTCAGCCTCGACGCCGAATTTGCCGGCAAGCGCCGCCGCATCGCCTATGAGCGCCTGCTGCTCGACCTGATCGAGGGCGACCAGACGCTCTTCGTCCGCCGCGACGAGGTGGAGGCGCAATGGACCTGGATCGACGCCATCCGCGAAGGGTGGAAGGCGAACGACATGAAGCCCAAGCATTATACCGGCGGCACCTGGGGGCCCGCCGCCTCCATCGCGCTGACCGAGCGTGACGGCGTCACCTGGCAGGACGATTGATCTGGCGGGGAGCCAAGCGTTCCCCTCACCCGTTCGTGTCACGCAAAGTCGAGACACGTTGACCTTACCCGTCCCGCGACATCGCTGGGGACGAACGGAAGTGGAATCATGAGCGAAGAAATCGAATGGTGGGAATATGACGACGCACAGGAGATGGCGGAGGCCGTCGCCGGCGACGTTCAGTTCATTATCGAAAGCGCGATCGAGGCACGCGGCGCGGCGGTGATCGCGCTGTCGGGCGGCAAGACCCCGATCCCGATCTATCAGAAGCTCGCCGCCGCGAAGCTCGATTGGAAGCGGGTCACGATCGTGCCCACCGACGAGCGGATCGTGCCGCTGGGCGATCCGCTCAGCAACGTGACGATGATCGGCAAGACCTTCATTCCCAAGGGCGCGCGCGTGATCCCGATCGTGCCGCAGGCGACCGAGGATTATAAGGCCGCCGGCCGCTCGGCCGATGCGCTGATGCAGGATCTGCACTGGCCGCTCGACCTGTGCCTGCTCGGCGTTGGCGCCGATGGCCACACCGCCTCTATCTTCCCCGGCCCCGATTTCGACGAGGCACTGAACGGCCCGCGTGAGCGCCGTGCACTCGGCGTGATGCCCGAGGAACTGCCCAAGGAAGCGCCCGTCGCCCGCGTCAGCCTGTCGCGCGCCGGCATCATCTCCGCCAAGGCGCTGATGATCGCCGTCACCGGCGCCGCGAAGCGCAAGGTGCTCGAAGACGCGATCGCGCAGGGCGCCAGCTCCGCCTATCCGATCGGCCGCGTGCTCGCCGATGCCGAGCTGCCGGTGGACATCCACTGGGCGGAATAATCTAGCCCATCTGCGCCCCCTCCCCGTTCGGGCTGAGCCTGTCGAAACTCGTGTCCGGAACACGCCCTTCGACAAGCGCGGGCCGAACGGAGTAGAGACACGTCATGCCCCTGAACCCCATCGTCTCCGCCGTCACCGATCGCGTGATCGAACGCTCGCGCCCCGGCCGCGCGCGCTACCTCGATCTGCTGACCCGTGAGCGCGACCAGTGGATCGGCCGCCCGATGCTCGGCTGCGCGAACCTCGCGCATGCCTATGCCGGCACGGAGGAGGATCGCCCCGCGATGAAGGCGGGCGACGGCATGAACATCGGCATCGTCACCGCCTTCAACGACATGCTCTCGGCCCACGCCGTTTATTATCGCTACCCCGAGCAGATGAAGGTCTGGGCGCGCGAGGTCGGCGCGACCGCGCAGGTCGCCGGCGGCGTGCCGGCGATGTGCGACGGCGTGACGCAGGGCTATGCCGGCATGGAGCTGTCGCTGTTCAGTCGCGACACCATCGCGCTCGCCACCGCGATCGCGCTCAGCCACGGCACGTTCGAGGGCGCGATGCTGCTCGGCATCTGCGACAAGATCGTCCCCGGTCTTCTCATGGGCGCGCTCCGCTTCGGCCACCTGCCGATGCTGCTCGTCCCCGGCGGCCCGATGCCCTCGGGCCTGCCCAACAAGGCCAAGGCCGCGGTGCGCGAGCGCTACGCCACCGGCGAGGCGGACCGCGAGGAACTGCTCGACAGCGAGATCGCCGCTTATCACACCAAGGGCACCTGCACCTTCTTCGGCACCGCCAACACCAATCAGATGATGATGGAGGTGATGGGCCTCCACGTCCCCAACGCCGCCTTCGTCAATCCGGGCACGAAGCTGCGCCAGCAGCTCACCCGTGCCGCCGTCCACCGCGTCGCCGGCCTCGGCTGGCGCGGCGAAAACTATCGCCCGATCGGCCATTGCGTCGACGAACGCGCCATCGTGAATGCCGCGGTCGGCCTGCTCGCCACCGGCGGCTCGACCAACCACCTCCTCCACCTCCCCGCCATCGCGCGCGCCGCCGGCATCGTGATCGACTGGGAGGATCTCGACCGCCTCTCGCGCGCGGTGCCGCTGATCGCCCGCGTCTACCCCAACGGCGCCGCCGACGTGAACGGCTTCGAGGCCGCCGGCGGCATGGCCTTCGTCATTCGTGAGCTGCTGGCGAGCGGCCACCTGCATGGCGACATCCTGACGGCGGGCAGCGACAGCTTCGCCGACGCCGCCGCCAAGCCGACGCTCGACGGCGACACGCTCGCCTGGCGCGATCCCGGCCCCAGCGGCGACGACACCATCCTGCGCACCCCCGCCGATCCCTTTGCCCCCGATGGCGGCATGCGCATCCTCGCCGGCAACATCGGCCGCGCCTGTATCAAGGTGTCCGCCGTCGAGCAGGACCGCTGGATCGTCGAAGCGCCCGCCGCCGTCTTCTCCGATCAGGCCGAGGTGCTCGCCGCCTTCCAGGCCGGCCAGCTCGACCGCGACGTCGTGGTCGTGGTCCGCTTTCAGGGCCCACGCGCGAACGGCATGCCCGAGCTTCACAAACTCACGCCCCCGCTCGGCGTGCTCCAGAACAAGGGCTACCGTGTCGCGCTCGTCACCGACGGGCGCATGTCCGGCGCCTCGGGCAAGGTACCCGCCGCGATCCACGTCTCGCCCGAGGCATTGCCCGGCATCGACGGCGCGGGCGGTGCCATCGCCCTTATTCGCGACGGCGACCGCATCCGCGTCGATGCGGTGAACGGCACGCTGGAGGCACTGGTCGACCCGGCCGAATGGGCCGCGCGAACGCCCGCCGCGGCCCCGCCCCCCGCCAGCGGCTTCGGCCGCGAGCTGTTCGGCATATTCCGCGGCCTCTCCGACGAGGCCGAACGCGGCGCCTCCGCCGTCCTCGCGGGCGCCGATCTATAAAATGCAAAAAGCCCTCTCCCCTGCGGGGAGAGGGTTGGGAGAGGGGCAGTAAAAAACCGCCCGAACTGCCCAACCCCCTGAAGAAAAGCGGGAGTACGTAATGGAATTGGTTTCGGTCGATCTCGGCGGCACCCACGCCCGCTTCGCCATTGCCGAGGTGGCGGGCGGCCGCGTCGTCTTGCTCGGCGAGCCGATCACGCTGAAGACCGCCGACCATGCCAGCCTGCAAACCGCCTGGCAGGCGTTCGAAAAGAAGCTCGACCGCCCGATCCCCAAGGCCGCGGCGATCGCCGTCGCCTCGCCGATCACCGGCGACGTCATCCGCCTCACCAACAACCCCTGGGTGATCCGCCCGTCGCTCATCCCCGAACGATTGGGCGCCGACACCTACACGATCATCAACGATTTCGGCGCGATCGGCCATGCCGTCGCGCAGCTGCCCGAGCAGGATTTCGATCACCTCTGCGGCCCCGACACACCGCTCCCGGCCAAGGGCGTCACCACGGTCTGCGGCCCCGGCACCGGCCTCGGCGTCGCGCAGGTGCTGAAGACGAACGGCAGCTACCACGTCCTCCCCACAGAGGGCGGCCACATGGATTACGCCCCGCTCGATCCGATCGAGGACGCGATCCTCCGCCGCCTCCGCCGCACCTTCACCCGCGTCTCGACCGAGCGGATCTGCGCCGGCCCGGGCATCGTCGCGATCTACGAAACGCTCGCCGAAATGGAGGGCCGCTCCGTCCCCTCGCACGACGACAAGACGATCTGGAGCGAGGCGCTGGAGGGCACCGATTCGATCGCACTCGCCGCGCTCGATCGCTTCTGCCTCGCGCTCGGCGCCGCTGCGGGCGACCTCGCGCTCGCCCACGGCGCGAACGGCGTGGTGATCGCCGGCGGGCTCGGCCTGCGCATCAAGGACAAGCTGATCCGCTCGGGCTTCGACCAGCGCTTCGTCGCCAAGGGGCGCTTCCAGGCGCTGATGGCCGGCATCCCGGTCAAGCTCATCACCCATCCCCAGCCCGGCCTGTTCGGCGCCGCGGCCGCCTTCGCCCAGGAGCATACCGCATGACCACCATCGCAGACATCATGCGCACCAGCCCGGTCATCCCCGTGCTGGTGATCGACGACGCCGCCACCGCCCGCCCGCTCGCCGAGGCGCTCGTCGCCGGCGGCCTGCGCGTGCTCGAGGTTACCCTGCGCACCTCCGCCGCGCTCGACGCCATCGCCGAGATGAAGCAGGTGCCCGGCGCGATCGTCGGCGCGGGCACCGTCGTCTCCACCGATCAGTTCGATGCAGTGGCAAAGGCCGGCACCGAGTTCATCGTCTCCCCCGGCCTCTCCGAGCGGCTCGCCGACCCGATCATCGCCAGCGGCATCCCCTATCTCCCCGGCATCGCCACGGCGGGCGACATCATGCGCGGCCTCGACCTCGGCCTCACCCATTTCAAGTTCTTCCCCGCCGAAACCTCCGGCGGGCTGAAGGCGCTGAAGGCGCTCGCCGCCCCCTTCTACCAGTGCCGCTTCTGCCCCACCGGCGGCATCACCGAAGCCACCGCCCCCGACTGGCTCGCCTTCGACCCCGTGCTGTGCGTCGGCGGCAGCTGGATCACCAGCGGCACCCCTGCCGAGATTGAAGCAAAAGCAAAGGCAGCATCCGCACTACGCGGCTGACCACCGGCCACACCACCCTCGTCATCCCGGCCTCGCGCCGGGATCCAAGGTTCCGCAAGCGCTGCGGCTGATTGTCTAAAAGCAGTCGGCGGCCATCAGCCCCGGCATGAGCAGCGAGCTTGCTACGGCGAAGGCCGTGACCCCATCAGCGATCGCTCATGCCGCAAAGCTGAACGTCCGCTTTCGGAAGCAAAGCGGACGTTGCTTGCGCCTGCAAGGTCCCCGGCGACCTGCCAGATAGCTGCTTCTGCCGCGGATCGCTCAAACGTCGGCCCGCCGCGAGATCGCGACTGTGATCAGTTGACGAAACACTCGCGATTGATAGCCGGCAATTTGCCGAGTTGCGGCCGCGCATACCAGTAACCCTGATGGTATCGCACGCCCAGATCGCGCAATGCCGATGCTTCTTGCGCGTTTTCTATGCCTTCCGCCACGACAAGCGTGTTTAGATCTTCGCACATATTGACGACGGCACGCACGATTGCCTGACGACGATGGTCGCCGTCTATTCCGCGCACCAGCTGCATATCGAGCTTGATTTCGTCCGGGCAAAAACTTGCAAACATGTCCAGGCCGGAATGTCCGGCGCCGAAATCATCGATTGCGACGGTAAATCCGATTTTCTTGTAGGTGTCGATGATCGATGAAACGTGCTCGGGCGAGCCCATTTGCTCGTTCTCAGTGAACTCGAAGACCAGCCTGTCGATAGGCAAATCCACACGACGAGCAGTGGCGAGCGTCAGCTGGATACAAGCGAGGGGCGAATAGACTGCATTTGGCAGAAAATTGATCGAGAGCTTTGCATCGCTCTGCATTAGCCCTGCTTCAACGGCCATCTCGATTGCCTTGACCCGACACGCCTGGTCGAATGAGTAGCGATTGGCTTCGCTGACACCCGAGAGGATCTGATGCGCGCCAGCGCCGTCGACGCCTCGAACCAGCGCCTCATAAGCGAAAACCTTTCCGGCTGCGACGTCTACGATTGGCTGAAAGGCCATCGTGAAGGGCAACTCGAAATCCAAGCCATCGCGACAGCCGCTGCATAGACGTTCCATTCTCATGGTAAACGGATACGTCACGCGCCCCTAAAACATTTTGAATAGGGCAATAGCGTAGCCGGCATTGATCCGCCCCCCTGGCAGTCCGACTTCGTTGGCCGAGTGCAAGCCGCCGGGAGGGCCAAACTCACATAACCATGAACGCCCGCGACCCATTAGACTGGCCGGTCATCCGACGTCTTCTGCTCGTTGAACAAGCATCCGCTTTCGGGAGCACGGGTGAATTCGGCAGTGACAATTTTTGAGCGGCAGCGGACTGGCAGCTTCTGTGAGTCTACGGCTCAGGCAGCCACACGGCCATCAACGCCACGCCCGCAACGCCGCGTGCCCCAACTGCCCCGGCCTAAGCCAGTGCAGCGCTCGCCGTCGACCACATCGAAGCTCGTCCCGTGCGGCGGTAGCCGTCGCAGTGTTGACCATCGACCAGAATACGCGCCTGCCATCTTCGTCATCCCGGCCTTGCGCCGGGATCCAAGGACCCGCGAGCGCTGACGTGGCCGGCTGAGCGCCATGCCCGCCTCACCGGCTCACCAACATAAACGCCGTTACGTCGGCCCCCGTGTGTAGATGATCCGACGATCCGCCGCGAACGCAGGCCCGATTACCGCCTCCCACGAATGCCGATCGAAGCCGGGCAGCACCGCAAATCGCGTCATCAGCGCCTCGAACCCGGCCAATTCCTCATGAACGGTGCGCACCTGCTCACCGTCGCGGCTATCCGTATTGATGTCGCAGCACACTAAGTCGCTTGTGAGCTCATCGCGCTTCCAAGCGATGATTGCCCGCACCTCGTCGAAGCGCACGACATCTCTGTCGGCACCTCTCACGATCGCAAACCCGTTATCGGCGCTGATTATCTCAGGAGCGCGTATCATCGTTCATCCCGCGGCGTCCGGCGACCATACGCCGCCAACCAGCCCTATTCCGCCGCCTCGCTCCCGATCAGCTTCGTCAGCGGCCGCGCGCTTTGTTCGCTCACCGGCGGCGCCTCGATGCTCTTGCCCGCGGTGTCGATCTTCAGCGTCTCGAAGCGGCGCGCCTGCGTCAGCACCTGCGATTCCAGGCTGCCGACGAACTGGTTGTACGCGCCCATCGCGGTGTCGAGGTTCTTGCCCAGCTTGGCGACATGCCCGCCCATCACCGACAATCGCGCATACAGGTCCTTGCCCAGTTGCGCGATCTCGCGCGCCTGTTCGGCCAGCAGCTCCTGCCGCCACACCGCCGCGACGGTGCGCGCGATCGCGATCAGGTTCGTCGGCGTGGCCAGCAGCACGCGGCGCTCGAACGCATAATCCCACAGCCCCGCATCATGCTCCAGCGCGGCGGAGAGGAAATGCTCTCCGGGCACGAACATGATGACGTAATCGGGCGCATCGTCGAACTGGCTCCAGTAATTCTTTGCGCCCAGCCCGTTCACATGCGCGCGCATCGCCGCGGCATGCGCCGTCAGCCCCGCGGCGCGCTCGGCCTCGTCCACCGCGCCGAACGCATCCTGATAGGCGTTCAAAGAAACCTTGGCGTCGATCACCAAAGACTTGCCGCCTGGAATGCGCACGATCACGTCGGGGCGCAGCCGCCCGCCCTCGCCGTCGGACACCGACACTTCGGTGGCGAAATCGGCATGTTCGGAAAGGCCGCAGCTTTCCAGCACGTTGCGCAATTGCTGCTCGCCCCAGCGGCCACGCGCCTTGGGCGCGTTGCGCAGCGCATTGACCAGTTTCGCCGCCTCGCTGCGCACGCTTTCCTGCCCGACGCGCATCTGCTCGATCTGCCCGCGCAGCTCGCCAAAGGCGTCGCGCCGCTCGGCCTCGACCTTGGCGACGCCATCCTCGTATTTTTGCAGCCGCTCGCTCACCGGCTGGAGCATCGCGCGCAGGTTCGCGCCCGCCACCTGCTCCGATTCGCGAAAGCGCTCGTCCGCGCGCTGCAGGAAGCGGTCCTGCGCCTCGGCCAGCAATTTCTGCCCCACCTGGCTGAACTGCGCCGACAGCGCATCCTTCGCCTCGCGCAGCTCGGTCAGCCGCGCGTCGAACCCGCGCGCCTCCGCCTCCAGCCGCGCAACATGGCCGCGCGCCGCATCGCGATCGCTGCGCAGCGCGGCCAGCTCCTGCCGCAACGCGTCAGCCGCCTTTGCCCGCTCCTCGGCGCCGGCCAGGTCGACGATCGCCTTCTTGAACTCGTGGCTGCTCGCATCGCGCTCGGCCCGGATCGCCGCCACTGCGCGCTGCGCCAGCCACCAGCCGACCGCCAGCCCGAGCAGCAACGCAACAACGACAAACACGGCAGCGATCGGATCCACGCTTCCTCCTCAAGAGAACGAAGCGCGAACCTAGCCGCCGCCGTCACCCACGGCAAGCGCCGTCAGGCGGCGTTCTTGCGCGCCTTGGCCAGCTTCTTCAGCAGCATGTCGCGCTTCAGCTTGGTGATGTGGTCGATGAACAAGACGCCGTTCAGGTGATCGATCTCATGCTGCATGCACGTCGCGAGCAGGCCGTGCATGTCCTCCTCGTGCCGCGCGCCGTCGAGATCCAGCCACGTCACGCGGCACCGCGCCGGCCGCTCCACCTCGGCATATTGCTCGGGGATCGACAGGCACCCTTCCTGATAGCGCGACATCTCCTCGGAGACCGAGACGATCTCCGGGTTGATGTACGTCACCGGATTGCGCACCGCCTCGGGCTTTTCCTCGTCCTCGCTCTCGCGCTCCTGCAGGTCGATCACCACCACGCGCCGCGCCACGCCCACCTGGATCGCGGCGAGGCCGATGCCGTGCGCGGCATACATCGTCTCGGTCATGTCGGCGGAAAGCTGGCGCACCTCGTCATCGATCGTGGCGACGGGTTCGCACATCAGGCGAAGGCGGGGATCGGGGATCTCGACGATTGGAAGAACGGCCATTGGAGGCAGATATTGGCCCGCCCCCGTTGAATCAAGCGCGCGCCTCAGGCCACCGGCCGCCGCGCGCGCAGCGCCTGCGCCAGCGTACCCTCGTCGAGATAGTCGAGCTCGCCCCCCACCGGCAGGCCATGCGCCAGCTGCGTGATCCGCACCGGAAAGCGCTCCAGCCGCTCCGCAATGTAATGCGCGGTCGTCTGCCCCTCCAGCGTCGCATTCATCGCGAGCACCACCTCGTCGACGCCGCCACCCTCGATCCGCTGCACCAGCCGGTCGATCGAGAGGTCCTCCGGCCGCACGCCCTCCAACGCCGAGAGCCGCCCGCCCAGCACATGAAAGCGCCCGGGAAACAGCCTGGAGCGATCCAGCGCCCACAGGTCCGCCACTTCCTCCACCACGCACAGCGCGCGCGCATCACGCCGCGGATCGGTGCAGATCGCGCACGGATCGGTCGTATCCACATTGCCGCAGGTAGAGCAGGTTGCCAGCCGCTCCTCCACCGCCTGCAACGCCGCCAGCAGCGGCACCAGCGCACCCTCGCGCTTTTTCATGAGGTGCAGCACCGCCCGCCGCGCCGATCGTGGGCCCAGGCCGGGCAGCCGCGCCAGCGCGCCCGTCAGCGCCTCGATCTCCTGCGATGCCATCGTGGGAACAGATAGGGGGTTGCGTACGCTCGCGCCAGCGCGTTGAAGCGCGCCCCATGCGGATCGTCTTCATGGGAACGCCCGACTTCGCCGTGCCCGCGCTCGAGGCACTGGTCGCGGCCGGGCACGATGTCATTGCGGCCTACAGCCAGCCGCCCCGCCCCGGCGGCCGGCGCGGCCGCGCGCTGGTGCCCTCGCCCGTTCACCAGCGGGCCGAGGCGCTCGGCATCGCGGTGCGCACCCCCGTCTCGCTGAAGAATGCCGAGGCGCAGGCCGAATTCGCCGTGCTCGACGCGGACGTTGCAGTGGTCGCCGCCTATGGCCTCATTCTCCCGCGCGCCGTGCTCGATGCGCCGCGCCACGGCTGCCTCAACATCCACGGCTCGCTCCTGCCGCGTTGGCGCGGCGCCGCCCCGATCCAGCGCGCGATCCTCGCCGGCGACGCCGAGACGGGCGTCGGCATCATGCAGATGGAAGCCGGGCTCGATACCGGACCCGTCCGCCTCGAAGGCCGCACCCCGATCGCAGCCAAAACCGCCGGCGCGCTGACCACCGAACTCGCCGCGATGGGCGCCCGCCTGATGGTCGAGGTGCTCGCTGACCTGGATGGCCACCCGCCCGTGCCGCAGCCCGAGGACGGCATCACCTACGCCGCAAAGGTCGCCAAGGACGAGATGCGCCTCGACCTCGCGCAGGACGCCGCTGCGGTCGAGCGCCAGATCCGCGCCTTCAACCCGCCCGGCGCCTGGCTGGAGATCAACGGCGAGCGCCTGCGCATCCTCGCCGCCGACGTGCTCAACGCACCCGCCGCCCCACACGTTACCGCGCCCGGCACCATCATCGACGACCAGTTCACCATCGCCTGCACGAGCGGCGCGATCCGCCCCACCTCCGTCCAGCGCGCCGGCCGCGGCGTGATGCGCGTGGACGAGCTGCTGCGCGGCTTCCCCATCCCGCCCGGCACGCATCTGTGACGCGCTTCGCGCTCACCGTAGAGTTCGACGGCCGCCCCTTCATGGGCTGGCAGCGGCAGGATCACGGCCCGAGCGTCCAGCAGGCGATCGAGGACGCCGCCTTCGCGGTCACCGGCGAGCGCACCGCCGTCCATGCCGCCGGCCGCACCGATGCCGGCGTCCACGGCGCCGCGATGCGGGCGCATCTCGACATCGCGAAGCCGATCACCGCCTTCCGCCTCGGCGAGGCGCTCAACGCGCGCCTGCGCCCAAATCCCGTCGCGATCCTCGCGTGCGAGGAAGTCGCCGAGGATTGGCACGCCCGCTTCACCTGCACCGGCCGCGCCTACGAATATCGCATCGTCAATCGCCGCGCGCCGCTGACGTGGGAAAAGGGGCTCGCGTGGCAGGTCGCCCAGCCGCTCGACGCCGCGGCCATGCACGCGGCCGCGCAGCTCCTGATCGGCCGCCACGATTTCACCACCTTCCGCTCGGCGCATTGCCAATCGGCCAGCCCGCTCAAATCGCTCGACGTGCTGAACGTCACCCGCACCGGCGATCGCCTCGCGGTCGTCGCCGAGGCACGCTCGTTCCTCCACCATCAGGTCCGCTCGATGGTCGGCTGCCTCGCTTTGGTCGGCCTCGGCCGCTGGTCGATCGACGACATGGGCGACGCCCTCGCCGCCGCCGACCGCGCCCGCCTCGGCCTCAACGCGCCGCCCGACGGCCTCTTCTTCATGCACGCCCGCTACCCGGACTAAGCGCGGCTGCCGATCGGTTCGACCAAAGAAAGCCGTTCGCCCGGTCGAACACCGCCCCCCTTAAACCAGCTGCTCCCCGGCGAAGGCCGGGGCCCAGTTGCGGGACGTTGATGGTAAGCGCCGCGCGCAGTCACATCGACCGTCCCGACTGGACCCCGGCCTTCGCCGGGGAGCAAACTACCGCCAGCCCGGCCGCCCCCCTCAATACGCCAGCGCACACCCATCGGCGCGCATCTCGCTCGCCGCCGCATACACCCGCGTGTCGCCATCCATGCGATGCTCGACACACTCGTACCGGCCGAAGCCGCCATCGGGATCGCCCAGTTGCCAGCCGATCGCCGCCAGCCGCTTGCGCGTCTCCACTGGCACCCCGCTTTCCAGCCGCAGCCGCCCCTTCGGGCCCAGATCCGGATCATCCTCGCCCATCGACTGCGACGATCCCTCATGGTGCCAGCGCGGCGCATCCCCGGCGGACTGGATCTCCAGCCCGTAATCCACGCGGTTGACGATGATCTGCGTCTGCCCCTGAGGCTGCATGTCGCCGCCCATCACGCCAAAGCTCATCCACGGATCGTTGCCGCGCGTCGCGAAACCCGGAATGATCGTCTGGAACGGCCGCTTGCCCGGCGCATAGATATTGGGGTGCCCATCCTTCAGGCTGAACAACTGCCCGCGATCCTGGAACATGAAGCCGAGGCCATCGGCGACCAGCCCCGATCCCATACCGCGGAAGTTGGACTGGATCAGCGACACCATCATCCCGTCCTTGTCGGCGCAGGAGAAATAGGTCGTGTCGCCCTGGCTCGGCGCCTGCCCCGGATACACCGGCGTCAGAATGCGATCGGGCCGGATCAGCTTGGCACGCTCGGCAGCATATTCCTTGGAGATCAGCCAATCGACCGGCACCTTGGAAAACTTCGGGTCGCCATAGAAACGTGCGCGATCCTCATAGGCCAGCCGCTTCGCCTCCGCCTGCAAGTGGATCGACAGCGCGGATTGGAAGCCGGCCGACTTCAAGTCGAAATGTTCCAGGATGTTGAGCATCTGCAGCGTCGCGATACCCTGCGTATTCGCACCCAGCGCGTGCACCGTGGTGCCGCGATAATCGGTCTGCTTCGGCTCGATCCATTCGGAGCGGTGCGCCGCCAGATCCTCGTAGCGCAGCCAGCCGCCGATCTTCTTGAAATAGCGGTCGATCGTGCGCGCGATCTCGCCGGTGTAAAAGGCGTCGCGCCCGCCCTGCGCGATCGCGCGCAGCGTCCGCGCAAGATCGGGATTGCGAAACACCTGCCCCGCCTGCGGCCCCTTGCCGTCGGCCATTCCCCAGGTCTTCAGCGCATTGGCGGTCTCCTCCACGCCATTCCCGGCACGCGCGAAGTTCGCCATGCTGCGGCGGATATAATAAGCGATGATGTCGGGCACCGGCGTCCCCGCCTCCGCCATCGCGATCACCGGCTCGAACAGCGTCACCCAGGGCAGCTTGCCGTAGCGCTGGTGCATCGTCCACCAGCCGTCCACCGTTCCGGGCACCGACACGGTGATCGCGCCCAGCGGCGGCAGCGCGCCGCTCTTGGCGCGCGATCGCACCGTTTCCAGCGACAGCCCGCGCGGGCTCGCCCCCGATCCCGCCAGCCCCACCACCTTCTTCAGCTTGGGATCCCAGATCATCGCATAGATGTCGCCGCCGATCCCGTTGGCGGTCGGCTCCAGGAAGCCGAGGCAGGCATTGATCGCGATCGCGGCATCCACCGCCGATCCGCCGCGCCGCAGGATGTCGATACCCGCCTGTGTCGCGAACGGGTGCGCCGTCCCCGCCGCGCCGTTCATGCCATAGACCGCGGTGCGCGAGGCGAAGCTCGCCCCCACCGGCCGGTCACCGGCATGCACGTCGGGTCGGATGAAGCGATCCTCGCCCGCCGCCCAATGCCCCGGCAGGTCGGCCGCCGCCTTGGCGGTTGCCGGCTGCGGCGCACCGCCCTGCCCCGGGCCGTCGGCGCCTTGCGCTCCGCCCCCGGTGCCTTGCTGCGCCCGGGCAAAGGTTGGCGCCATGGCAAGCGCGGGCAAGGTGGCGACAAAGGTCCGACGACGCATGGAAAGGCTCCTCTTTTCACGCCCTTGTCGCGGCTAATCGCCGCATCGACAAGGCGCGCGGCTCGCTGCGGGCGAACCTTTCCATCCTTGTGCGTTCTTTTAGGCAACGGGAGCCGCCGATGAACGTGATCAACATTCTCCTGCGCCGCGTGCAGGAGCTGACCGCCGAGTTCATCCGCCTGCTTCCGCAGCTGTCCATCGCGCTCGTCGTGATCGGCGCCACCTACATCCTCGCGCGCTTCGCTCGGCGGTTTGCCGAACGCCTGCTCGGCCGCACCGAATTGCGCGGCACGCTGGTCAACCTGTTCGAAACGCTCATCGGCGTGCTGATCTGGGTCGTCGGCCTCCTGATCGGCGCTTCCATCGTCTTCCCCGGCGTCACCCCCGCCAATATACTGGCGGTGCTCGGCCTCGGCTCGGTCGCGGTCGGCTTCGCCTTCAAGGACATCTTTGAAAACTTCCTCGCCGGCATTCTCATCATGTTGCGCAAGCAGATGCGCATCGGCGACGTGATCGCGTGCGAGGACGTCGAGGGCCGCGTGGAGATGATCTCGCTGCGCGACACGCACCTGCGCCACCTGTCGGGCGAGATCGTGATCGTCCCCAACGCCTACCTGTTCAAGAACCCCGTCACCGTCGTCACCCAGCGCGCGATCCGCCGCCACACCGTCGACGTCGGCGTGGCCTATGACGTCGATCTCGAGGCCGCGCGCGATATGATCCTGGAGGCGGTAAAGGGCTGCGACAGCGTCGCGGGCGATCAGAAGGTGGAAGTCTACGCCAAGGAGTTCGGCAACAGCAGCATCAACTTTCTGGTGCGCTGGTGGGCGGGCTCCAAGCCGGTCGACGCGCACGTCAGCCGCGACCAGGTGGTCCGCGCCATCAAGCGCGCGCTCGACGATGCCGGCATGGAAATCCCGTTCCCCTATCGCACCCTCACCTTCAAGGAAGCGCTGCCGATCAAGCGTGGCCAGGCCGAAAACGACGCCTGATTTCGCCTTGGCCACCCCGCACGCAGGCATGGCCAATCTTCGCCGCAAACAGGCCGATCATCGCCGAAGGCAGGCCGCGGCGTGGTGACGCGCGGCCGATCGCCATCCCCGATGGAACGAAGCACCCGCCTCGCGCAATCCCCTGCCATGACGCTCACCGATCTCGCCACCCGCACCTACAATCACAGCTTCCGCCTCGATCCGATCGTCCGCAGCCTGCTCGACACGGACTTCTACAAGCTGTTGATGTTGCAACTAATTCACTCACGCCATCCCGACGTCGAGGTCACCTTCTCCCTCATCAACCGCACCCGTACCGTCCGCCTGGCCGAGGTGATCGACGAAGCGGCGCTACGCGAACAGCTCGATCACGCCCGAACCCTGCGCTTTACCAAGCAGGAATTGATCTGGCTCGCCGGCAACACCTTCTACGGCGTCGAGCGAATGTTCGGCCCCAAGTTCCTGGAATGGCTGGCGGACTTCCAGCTCCCCGCTTACGACCTACGTATCGTCGACGGCCAGTTCGAACTCAGCTTCACCGGTCCGTGGGCCGCCGTCACCATGTGGGAAATTCCGGCTCTGGCGATCGTCAACGAGCTCCGCTCCCGCGCCGCCCTCCACCACCGCGGCCGCTTCGCCCTCGACGTGCTCTACGCCCGCGCCAAGGCACGCCTCTGGGAAAAGGTCGAGCGTCTGCAAGCACTTCCGGACCTTGTCTTGTCAGACTTCGGCACCCGCCGCCGCCACGGTTTCCTCTGGCAGCGCTGGTGCGTCGAGGCCCTGAAGGAGGGGCTGGGCTCCCGCTTCATCGGCACCTCCAACGTCCGCCTCGCCATGGACGCCGACCTCGAGGCGATCGGCACCAACGCCCACGAACTGCCCATGATCGCCGCCGCGCTCGCCGACAATGACGCGGACCTCGCCCGCGCACCCTATCAGGTACTCTCGGAATGGCAGGAAGATTATTCGGGTAACCTGTTGATCGTGCTGCCGGACACCTACGGCACCGCCGCCTTCCTGCGCGACGCGCCAGACTGGGTGGCGGGCTGGACGGGCTTCCGCCCCGACAGCATGCCCCCGATCGAAGGCGGCGAGCAGATCATCCGCTGGTGGCAGGAAAAGGGCGAGGATCCGCGCACCAAGCTGCTGATCTTCTCCGACGGCATGGACATCGACAGTATCGAGGCGACCTACCACCATTTCCACGGCCGCGTCCGAATGAGCTTCGGCTGGGGGACCAATCTCACCAACGATTTCCGCGGCTGTGATCCTGATGGCGACGATGCCGCGCTCGCCCCATTGTCGCTCGTCTGCAAGGTAACGCAGGTCAACGGCCGCTCGGCGGTCAAGCTATCCGATAACCCCGCCAAGGCGACCGGCGATCCGGCCGAAATCGCCCGCTACCGACGCGTCTTCGGCACGCCAGACCAGCCCGCACGGCCCGTACGCGTGTGACCTCCTTCAGAAGCTGCGCGGCATGCCTAGCACGTGCTCGCCGACGAAGCTCAGGATCAGGTTCGAGCTGATCGGCGCCACCTGATAAAGCCGCGTTTCCCGGAACTTGCGTTCGACATCATAGTCGGCCGCAAAGCCGAAGCCACCGTGCGTTTGTAGGCAGGCGTTGGCCGCCTTCCACGACGATTCCGCCGCCAGATGCTTGGCCATGTTGGCCTCGGAACCGCAAGGCTGGTGCGCATCGAACAGCCGGCACGCCTCGTACCGCATCAGGTCCGCCGCGCGCACTTCCATATACGCCTGCGCGATCGGGAACTGCACACCCTGATTCTTGGCGATCGGACGGTCGAAGACGATCCGCTCCGACCCATATTGCACCGCGCGCTCGACGAACCAGTACCCGTCCCCGATACATTCCGCCGCGATCAGTGCACGTTCTGCGTTAAGTCCGCCCAATATGTACCTGAAACCCTTGCCTTCTTCCCCGATCAGGCTGTCGGCCGGCAGCTCCAGATCGTCGAAGAACACCTCGTTGGTCTCGTGGTTGACCATGTTGCGGATCGGCCGGATTGCCATCCCCTTGCCGATCGCAGCCTGCAGATCGACCAGGAAGATCGACAGGCCATCCGCCTTCTTCTTCACCTGGTCGAGCGGCGTGGTGCGCGCCAGCAGGATCATCAGGTCGGAATGCTGAATGCGGCTAATCCACACCTTCTGCCCGTTGACGACATAGCTGTCGCCGCGCCGCTCAGCGCGGGTCTTCAACTCGGTGGTATTGGTGCCCGTCGTCGGCTCGGTCACCGCCATGGATTGCAGCCGCAGCGCGCCGCTCGCGATCTCGGGCACGAAGCGTTGCTTCTGCGTCTCAGATCCGTGCCTTAAGAGCGTGTTCATGTTATACATTTGCCCGTGGCAGGCACCCGAATTGCCGCCCGCCCGGTTGATCTCCTCCATGATGATCGACGCTTCGGTCAGCCCCAGCCCCGCCCCGCCGTAGCTCTCGGGGATCAGCGCCGCCATCCACCCCGCCTTGGTCAGCGCCTCGACAAATGCCTCGGGGTAGGCGCGCTGGTCGTCCACCTCGCGGAAATAGCTATCGCCAAATTCGCGCACGAGCGCGCGCACGGCGTCGCGGATCTCGGGAAAGTCATTGCGGGCGGCGGGGATCATGCACGAACCTTTCTGATCGGCTGCGGCTGTTTCTGGTCGAGCGCCGCGATGTCTGCGGCCAATTGGCGGAGCGCGTCGGCCAGATCGGCGAACTCGCCATCGCTGCGCGACCCGGCGAACACGGAGGCAGAGACGCACAGCCCATGCGCATCGTCGGGCAGGCCCACCGCGATGGACGCGATGCCGGCGTAGCTAAGCCCATCGTCCACGCCATAGCCCTGCGCCACTGCTTCGGCGACCTGCGTGGCATAATCCTCGAATCCGATCGGCCGTTGCCAGCGCACGGCGGCGAAGCGCCGCGCCAGCTCGTCGCGCCCGACACGTTGTGCGGCCGCCAGCGCCCGGCCGACCGCGCCGCTGCCGATCGGCTGGCGCTGCCCCTCTTCCATATGGATCCGCGTGGCGGCGATGCTCTGCCCCAGCGCGACCAGCTGCAACCGATCGCGCCCGGTCACCCGCCACAGGCCGATCGGCGCGTGCCACACCCGCGCGGCGCGCTCGAGCAACGGTCGCGCCCGCGCCACCAGCCGCGTCGAACGATCAAGGTCGCTGGCGGCGATGTCGGACCATGGCGGCGACAGCGCATATCTCTTGCCGTCACCAAGCGACAGCACCCCCTCTCCAACCAGCGTGCGCAGCAGCCCGAGGCAGCTCGACGGGCTGATCCCGCAGCTGCTCGCCACTTCCGACAGCGTCAGCGCACGCCCGTCCGCCAGCGCACGGACGATGGCAAAAGCCTGCACGACGGAGGGCACCGGAGAACTCATGCCCGATCCATAAACTTCATTGGACTGAAACTGCAATGCGCCATCTTGAAATGATCGCGTGCGCACCGTAACCCCTCGGGCGAGAGTTTCAGGAGGTGGAGCATGGGCATTCTCGACGGCAAGGTCGTCGCCGTCACCGGCGCAGGCCGCGGCATCGGGCGTGAGATCGCCCTGTTGTGCGCACGCGAAGGCGCCGCGGTGGTGATCAATGATCCCGGCGTCGGCGGCAGCGGCGAAGGTGGCGAGGCCGGCCCGGCGGAGCAGACCGCGGCGGACATCATCGCCGCCGGCGGCAAGGCAGTCGCCAATCTCGCCAGCGTCGCCGATCCCGCCGCTGCCGCCACGATCGTCGAGGACGCGGTGAAGCAGTTCGGCCGCATCGACGCGGTTGTGAACAACGCCGGCATCCTGCGCGATTCCATCTGGCACAAGATGAGCCACGAGGATTGGCGCGCGGTGATCGACGTGCATCTCAACGGCGCGTTCAACGTCTCCAAGGCCGCCACCCCCTATTTTCGCGAGCAGCAGTCGGGCAGCTTCGTCCACTTCACCTCGACAAGCGGCCTCATCGGCAACATCGGCCAAGCGAACTACTCCGCCGCGAAGGCCGGCATTATCGGCCTCTCGCAATCGATCGCGCTCGACATGGCGCGCGCCGGCGTCCGCTCGAACTGTATCGCGCCCTTCGCCTGGAGCCGCATGACCGCCTCGATCCCGGCTGAAACGCCCGAGGCAAAGGAGCGCGTCGCGCGCCTCCAGACGATGAGCGCGGACAAGATCGCGCCGCTCGTCGCGTTCCTCGCCTCCGATCTGTCAAAGGACGTCAGCAACCAGATCTTCGCGGTGCGCAAGAACGAGATCGTGCTCTTCTCCAAGCCGCGGCCGATCCGCTCGATGACCAAGCTGGAAGGCTGGTCGGCGCAGGCGATCGCCGATGAGCTGATCCCCTCCTTCCGCCCTAGCTTCGCGCGGCCTGACGAAGTGTCGGCGCACGTCTTCCCCTACGATCCGATCTGAGGTTCCCACGCATGAGCACGCTCAATCCCGGCATGGATGCCGAAACCTTCGACCAGTTCATCGATCAGCTGCGCCGCTACGTGCGCGATCGGCTGATCCCGGCCGAAAAGGACATCCTCGAAACCGATCGCATCCCCGCCGACATCCTCGGCGAGATGCGCGACATGGGGCTGTTCGGGCTGACCATTGCCGAGCAATATGGCGGCGCGGGGATGAACACCTATCAATATACCCAGACCATCCGCGAGCTGGCCTATGCCATGCCCTGCTTCCGCTCGATCATCTCGATCACGGTCGGCATGGTCAATTCGGCGCTGCGAAACGGCGGCACCGAGGAGCAGAAGGCCAAGTGGCTGCCGCAAATGGCCGAGGGCATGGTCACCGCCTTTGGTCTTACCGAACCCGGCTCGGGCAGTGATTCCGCCGGCATGCAGACCATGGCGGTAAAGTCGGGCAACGGCTGGGTGCTGAACGGCACGAAGCGCTACATCACCAATGCGCCCGACGCGAAGATGGCCGTCATCATGGCGCGCACGTCGAAGGAGGCGCTGCCCAAGAACGCGCACGTCTCCGCCTTCATCGTGCCGATGGACACGCCCGGCATCACCGTTGGAAAGTCCGACAAGAAGATGGGCCAGGCCGGCACCCATATCGCCGACATCATTTTGGAGGATGTGCACCTTCCCGCCGACGCGCTGCTCGGGCTGGAGGAAGGCAAGGGCTTCGTCACCGCGATGAAGAGCCTCGACAACGGCCGCCTGTCGGTCGCCGCGGCATCGATGGGCTATGCCCGACGCGCGGTGGACTCGGCGCTGCGCTACGCCAGCGAGCGCAAGGCGTTCGGCGAGCCGATCGCCAATTTCCAGCTAATCCAGCAGATGCTCGCCGAAAGCGACATCGAGATCTACGCCTCGGAAACCATGCTGGCCGACTGCGCGCGCCGCGTCGACGCCGGCGAGCCGGTGCTGCGCAAGGCGGCGGCTACCAAGGTCTTCGCGTCGGAATCCTGCGGCCGAATCGTCGACCGCGTGGTGCAGATCTACGGCGGCGCCGGCTATCTCGCCGAATATGATGCCGAGCGTTTCTTCCGCGATGCGCGGATCTACCGCATCTACGAAGGCACGACGCAGATCCTGCAATTGCAGATCGCCAAGCACATGCTGCGCGAGTTCGCCGCCGGAGTGAATTGAGATGTACAACCTCCTCCCCGGCCTGACCGTGATCGAGGCGTCGTCCTTCGTCGCCTCGCCCACCGCCGGGCTCTATCTCGCGCAGATGGGGGCGGAGGTGATCCGCGTGGACCAGATCGGCGGCGGCCCGGATTTCCGCCGCTGGCCGGTCACCGACAAGGGCGATTCGCTCTATTGGGAGAACCTCAATCGCGCCAAGAAGAGCCTCGCGCTCGATCTCGGTCGGCCGGAGGGGCGCGAGCTGCTCCAGGCGCTGGTCCGCGCGACCGGGCAGTTCGTCACCAACTTTCCGGTGAAGGGCTTCCTCGCGCACGACACGCTGGCGCAAGGCCGCGCCGATCTCATCACCGTCCGCGTGATGGGCTGGGCGGACGGCAGCCCAGCGCTCGATTACACGGTGAACAACGCGGTCGGCTATCCGATGCTGACCGGTGCCGGTCCCGAACCGGTCAACCATGTCCTTCCCGCCTGGGATCTGCTCACCGGGGCCTATGCCGCCTTCGCGCTGATGGCCGCGCTGCGCCGCCGCGACGCGACCGGCGAGGGTGGCGAGATCCGGATCCCGCTCTCAGACGTCGCGATCGGCACCGTCGCCAATCTCGGCGGCATTGCTGAGGTCATGGACACCGGCACCGATCGCCCGCGCCTCGGCAACACCGTCTTCGGCCTGTTCGGCCGCGACTTCGTGACGCGTGACGGCAAGCGCACGATGATCGTGGTCGTCACGCACCGCCAATGGGCGAATCTCGTCGCCGCACTGAACCTCGGCGACGCGATCGCACGCGTCGAAGCGGAACGTGGCGTCAGCTTCGCCAAAGACGATGGCCTGCGCTTCACGCACCGCGACGCGCTGTTCCCACTGTTTGAGTGGGCGATTGCGTCGCGCGACCATGCCGGCCTCGCCGCCGCGTTCGACGCCGGCGGCATCGTCCACTCCGCCTACGGCACCATGGCCGATGCCGTGCGCGATCCGCGGCTGGTTGGCGAAAACCCCATCTTCGGCACTGCGGCGGACCCCAGCGGCACGCGCTACCCCGCCGCCGGGGCCTTCGCCACCATGCCCGCGGAGGAGCGCCGCCCGCCCGCCCCCGCACCGCGCAACGGCCAGCATAGCGAGCAGGTGCTCGCCGAGACGCTGGGCCTGTCATCGGGCGAAATCGCGCGCCTGTTCGACGCCGGCATTGCCGGGGGTTCTGGGCGGTAATCACATAACGATGGCTGTTCAGGCAGCTGCACGGTTGCGCCTCACGGAAAACAGGTCAATCATGATGGCCTACTTTTCCGCAAAAAGAGTTGTTTGTGACCAAGCACTTCCTCCTCGCGCTGATCGCCACCACCACCCTTTCCGCCCCGCTCGCCGCGCAGGACAAGCCTGACGCCAAGCAGCCGCCCGCCCGCAGCCACGCGGAGGTGATGAAGGCCGAAGCGGAAGAGGCATGGGCCAAGGCGCCGGTCGAGGAAACCGAGACGCGCACCCGCGACAGCGTCACCATCAACGGCAAGCGCTATAACTACGTCGCCTCGGCTGGCACGCTGACGACGCGCGACAATGAGGGCAAGCCGACCGCCTCGATGTTCTACACCGCCTACACGCTGGACGGGACCAAGCCGGGCACGAAGCGGCCGATCACTTTTCTGTTCAACGGCGGCCCCGGCTCGCCGTCCTTCTGGCTGCGCATGGGCTCCTTCGCCCCGGTCCGCATCCGCACCACCAATCCCGAATTCGTCCGCCCAGCCCCCTATGATGTCGGCGCCAACCCGGATTCGCTGCTCGACAAGACCGACCTCGTCTTCCCCGATGCGATCGGATCGGGCTATTCGCGCCCGCTCGGCGATGCGAAGCCGGGCGATTTCTACGGCGTCGACGAGGATGTCGACGTCTTCGCCCGCGCGATCATGCGCTATGTCACGAAATACGGCCGTTGGATGAGCCCGAAGTTCATCCTCGGCGAAAGCTACGGCACGCTGCGCGCCGGCGCGCTCGCCTATCAGCTGCAGGATCGCGGCATGGCGCTGAACGGCGTGATGCTGCTCAGCTCGATCATGAACTACGGCTATCGTCAGCCGGGGCTCGATCAGGTCTATCTGAACTATCTGCCCAGCTACGCCGCGACCGCCTGGTACCACAATCGCCTGCAGAATCGCCCGGCCGATGTCGCCACGATCGTCGCGCAGGCGCGCGCCTTTGCCACCGGCCCGTATATGAGCGCGCTCGCCAAGGGACAGCTGATCTCGCCGCAGGAGCGCGACCAAGTTGCCGAGCAGATGAGCCAGCTGATCGGCATCAGCCCGGAGTTCATCAAGCAGAACAACCTGCGCATCGATCTGTCGCGCTTCCGCAAGGAGCTGCTGCGCGGCTCCAATCGCACCGTGGGCCGCTTCGACTCGCGCTATCTCGGCATCGACACCGATGCGGCCGGCGACAGCCCCGAGACGGACGCCTCGTCCGACGCCATCTCGGGCGCGTACATCGCCTCGTTCCAGGATTATCTGCACTCGAAGCTCGGCTATCAGACCGACCTGCCGTATCGCCTGTCGGCGCGCGATGGCGCGGGCTTCAAATGGAACTGGGCGCACAAGGCACCGGGCGGCGGCTATGGCAGCCAGAACAATCCCAATACCGCCGTCGATCTCGCCGCCGCAATGCGCACCAATCCGTATCTCAAGGTGCTGTCGCTCAACGGCTATTACGATATGGCAACGCCATTCTTCGGCACGGAGAATGATCTCGGTCACATGATGCTGGATCCGACGCTCCAGCCGAACCTGCGCTACGCTTATTACCCCGCTGGCCACATGACCTATCTGAATCCCGATGCGCTGCGTCAGATGAAGCAGGATCTCGCGGGCTGGTATGACGAGGCGGTGAGCGATGCCCGCTCATCCACCCCGCCTGTGCCGCCATCGAGCCAGCCGAGCACCGCGACCGGCGAAACGCCGAACTGACGGGATGAACAGCAAGCGGCGGCGTGTCCTGCGGCGCGCCGCCGCTCGCTTCGGCCGCTACGCTGCGGTAAACACGCGCTTCTGCCACGGCAGCGGAGCGCCGGAATGAAATCCCACCATTACAGCCTGGATCTGGCGTGGACCGGCAACACCGGTAAGGGCACGCACAGCATCGCCGGCTATGCGCGTGACCACCGCATCTCGGCGCCGGGCAAGCCGCCGATCCATGGCTCATCCGATCCCAGCTTCCGTGGCGATCCCACGCGCTGGAACCCCGAGGAGTTGCTCGTCGCCTCCTTGGCGGCTTGTCACAAACTCTGGTATTTGGGGCTATGCGCGGGTGCCGGCGTCGTGGTGGAGCGGTACAGCGATCAGCCGACCGGTGTCATGATCGAGGAAACGGGCGGCGGCGGCCAGTTCGACAGCGTCACGCTGCGCCCGCAAGTTCTGGTCTCAGCCACATCAGGCATTCAGGCCGCACTCGCCTTGCACGATCGGGCACACGCCTTGTGCTTCATTGCGCGCTCGGTGAACTTTCTGGTGCGTGTCGAGCCCGTGGTGACGGGTTCACCGCACGACTAACTAGTACGTCGCGCAGCGCACTTTCACCGAATAAGATCGCTACGGCGTGCCACCAGCCGATGACACGCCGTACAGGGGCGAAGCTCAATCCTTCTTGGCGGACAGATGCTTGCTCAGATGCTTGTTCATCTCAAACATGCTGACCGATTTCTTGCCGAAGATCTTCTCCAGCTTGTCGTCGGCATTAATCTGGCGACGATCCTTCGCATCCTGAAGATCGTTCTTCTTGATGTAATCCCACACCTTGCTGACGACTTCGCTGCGCGGCAGGTCGTCCTTGCCGACGATTTCGGCAAGCTCGGGCGATGGTGTCACAGGCGCGGTGATGCCGCCGCGTGCACCGCCGGCGGGCTTGCCCGTGGCTTTCACCTTCTTTTCCGCAGCCTTGGTTTCGTCCTTGCCACGCTTTTCTGCTGTTCGGGCCATCACGCTCTCCTCGCTTCCGCCACTATCAGCCTGTTTAAGCCACTTGGCTAGGCGAAGTTCCGCCGCCCTGACGCTTATCTGTTAAACGCGACCGCCTGCGCCCGCCCCAACACCCATGATCTGCCCATTCCGCGATGATGCGGGAACGCCGCGGCCCGCCGCCCGTTCGAGCGGACTTGCCATCGTGGATGCTGCCCCTGGAATGTCCCAAACGCCCCATGCGAACGCTTCCACCCTGCCGCCGTTCGGCGATCTGCCGCCATCGCCGATGAGCATTGCGGAAACCGCCGCGGCGATCGCCCCGCTTCTCGCGTCGCAGGACGTGATCGTCGCGGTGGCGGACGAGACACGCGCCATCGCGCTCACCCGCATGCTGGCGGCCATGATGCCGGACGCGACTGTGCTGTTCTGCCCCGGCACCGACGCGCTGCCCGGCGACGAGGCACCGCCGTCCCCCGCTAACGTCGGCCAGCGCGTCTCGGCGCTTCGCGCGCTGCGTCAGGCGCTGGCGGCGAAGAAGCGCCCGCATGTCGCGCTGGTGACATCGGGCGAGGCGCTGGCGCGCGCCTATCCGGTTCCCGATGCTTTTGACGTCAGCCCACCGACGGTCGCGGTTGGCGAGCCGTGCGATCTTGCCGCCTTGCATGAGGAGCTGATCGCGCTCGGCTATTTCGTGGACGAACGCGTGGACGAGCCGGGTGAAGTCGCGCTGCGCGGCCAGGTGCTCGACGTATTCCCCGCCGACGTGGAATCGCCGCTGCGGATCGAGGCGGCCGATGGCGTCGTCACCGGTCTGCGCTTCTACGATCCGTTCGACCAGCGCAGCATCGACGATGTCGCCCGGCATGAGCTTGGCCGCGTGGCCGAGCCGCCGCTGGGCGACACGCGCGTCACCTTGCTCGATCACCTGCCGGACGCCGTCATCGCCATCACCGATCGCGCCGACGAGCGCCGCCGACGCCTGCTGGCGCTCAGCAGCGACGCGGCCAGACGTGGCAGCCGACGCGCTGCGCGCGACATCGTCGATGAGGCAGGTTGGACCAAGGCGCTGAAGGGCCGCAGCACCGCGCCGCTCGAGCCCGAGGGCGAACCGCCCGCGCGCTTTGTGGAACAACGCTCCCCGCTCGCCGCTTTTGCCAAGGTCGCCAAACAGGCGCAGGCGGATGGCGACCGGCTGGTGCTGCTCGGCAGCGAGCGCGACCTGCGCTTCCTCACGCGACGGGTCGAAAAGCGCGTCGAATCGGCGGCGCAGCTTGCCCCTGACTGGCCGGCGATCGCCAAAGCACCCGCCGGCACGTTCCTCACGCTTGCCGCGCCCGCTGATCGCGGCTTCCGGCGCAAGGGCGTGCTTGCCGTCGCCGCGGCCGATCTGCTCGGCAGCCGCGCGGATCGACAGGATGGCGCCGCAAACCGCGTCGATCTCTCCTTTGTTCAACTATCGGAGATCCGCGTTGGCGACACCGTCATCCATGAGGATCACGGCATCGGCGTCGTCGCGGGCATCGAGCCGCTGCCCGGCGCGGACGGCGCCGGCGGCGACACCATCAAGCTCACCTATGCCAAGGACGCGGTGCGCCTGGTGCCCGTTGCCGAGGCGGATCGCCTGTGGCGCTACGGCGCAGAGGACGATGCCGTCACGCTTGATACACTCGACGGCCGCACCTGGCAGGATCGCCGGGGCGAGATCGCGGTGGCGATCGCCGATACCGCCCGCCAGCTGACGCAGCTCGCCGCCGAGCGCGAGGACCACACCGCCCCGGTGCTCGACCCGGCGCCGGCAGATTACGAGCGGTTCGCCGCCGGCTTCCCCTTCTCCGAAACCGCCGACCAGCTCACCGCGATTGAGGCGGTGCGCAGCGATCTGGCGTCCGGGCGGCCGATGGACCGGCTGGTGATCGGCGATGTCGGCTTCGGCAAGACCGAAGTCGCGCTGCGCGCCGCCGCCATCGCCGCGCTCGCCGGCAAGCAGGTGGCGCTCGCCGCGCCAACCACCGTACTCGCGCGTCAGCACCTTGAGACCTTTACCGCACGGTTTGAGGGCACCAAGATCGCCGTCGCCGGCCTGTCGCGCCTGTCCAGCGCGGCGGAAAAGCGCCGGGTAAAGTCTGGGCTGGCGGATGGCTCGATCCAGATCGTGATCGGCACCGGCGCCGTTGCCGGCAAGGGTGTCACCTACCACGATCTGGCGCTCGTCATCATCGACGAGGAACAGCGCTTCGGCGCTGCGGACAAGAAAAAGCTGCAGGATCTGTCCGCCGGCCACATCCTCACGCTATCGGCCACCCCCATCCCGCGCACGCTGCAGACCGCGCTGGTGGGGCTGCGCCAATTGTCGGTAATCGCCACCCCGCCCGCGCGCCGCCAGCCGATCCGCACCGCCGTATCCGCCTTTGCGCCCGCCACGCTGCGCAGCGCCCTGCTGCGCGAGCGCGCGCGCGGTGGGCAGAGCTTCGTCGTCGTGCCGCGCATTGCGGACATGGCGCCGCTCGCCGAAGAGATCGCCAAGCTGGTGCCCGAGCTCGAGCTGCTCCAGGCGCACGGCAAGATGCACGCCGCCGAAATCGACGAGACCATGGTGCGCTTCGGCCGCGGCGACGGCGACGTGCTGCTCGCCACCAACATCATTGAGGCCGGGCTCGACGTGCCGCGCGCCAACACCATGGCGATCATCCACGCCGATCGGTTCGGCCTGTCGCAGCTGCACCAGCTGCGCGGCCGCGTCGGGCGCGGACATCGGCGCGGCCAGGTCTTGCTGTTCACCGATGCCGATGACGCCATCTCTCCGCGCACGCTGAAGCGGCTGCGCACCCTTGAGGCTTTCGACCGGCTCGGCGCCGGATTCGCGATCAGCGCACGCGATCTCGACATGCGGGGCGCCGGCGACTTGCTGGGCGACACCCAGGCCGGCCACATGCGGCTGATCGGCGTCGAATTGTATCAGCAACTGCTCGAAGACGCGCTGCGCACCGAGCGCGGCGAAACGGTGGAGCGCTGGACGCCCGAACTTCACCTCGGCCTCGAAGGGCGCCTCCCCGAAGACTGGATTCCCGAAGAGGATTTGCGCATCACCCTCTACGCTCGGCTCGGCCGCCTGCGCAGCGATGCCGAACTCGATGCCTTCGAGGCCGAGCTGGAGGATCGCTTCGGCGACCTGCCGGAGGAAGCCGCGCTGCTGATGGCGGTCGCGCGGGTGCGCGAGCGGGCACGCGGGCTGGAGATCGCCCGTATCGACGCCGGCCCCGCCGCGATCGCGCTCACCCCGCGCGCAAAGAGGAAGCAGGCCGCTCCAATCCCCGGCTTGATGGAAAAGGACGGTCGGCTGCTACTGAAGGAGGCGTTGGATAGCCCGTCGGATCGGCTGGAGCGACTGGCAGCGTTACTCGCCTGAGGCAGCGCTGCGTCCCGTTAGCCGCGAATTGAGGTTTCGTCGTACCGGCACCCTCATAATCGATGCAGGGAGGCACCGGCCGCTTGGCTACAGCCCGGCGGCCGCCTCCCCGCTCATCATCGGCTTACGCCTTCTTCAGCGCGTCCGGCTTGTGGACTGCTTCCTTGCCCGTCTTGTCGCTCTTGACGCGATACTGCGGGTCGTCCTTGGTGGCTTTCACCTCGTGACCGCCGACCTTCGTGGTGCTCGTCACCTTGCGCACCACCTCGCCTTTCGTCTCACCCTGCGGCGTATTCCACTTCACGTGATCGCCGGCCTTCAGCGTCTTGGTCATCGCTTGATCTCCACGCCGGTTTCTAGGCCGGCCTTCACCGCCCGGCCTTGATTAGCCGGGGTGCGAGATGAAAACGCGCAGTTCTCCAGGCCGGTTGCTGCCCCTTCGGGCACGTCACACCGCGACCAGGTCGAAGGCGTGGGAACGTCATCGCCGCCGGCCGGTTCGTTACGGTGATGATCCGGAGGACGAATGGCCGCCACCAGCCAAGCAACAGCTAACCCACGCGAAGGGCGCGACGCCGCGCAGCCATGGGCGATCCCGCCCGGCGGGTGGAAGGAAGTCGCCGTGCGCGCCTGGAAGGAAGCGGGGCAGGACAATATCAGCCTCGTCGCCTCGGGCGTCGCCTTTTGCGGTATCCTCGCCATGGTGCCGCTGCTCGGCGCGATCGTGCTCAGCTACGGCCTCATCGCCACGCCCGAAACGGTGATCGAGAATGTGCGCGCACTCACCCAGATGATGCCGGCCGACGCCGCGCGGCTGATCGGCGAGCAACTGGCGAATGTCGTCTCCACCTCCGACGGCAAAAAAGGCTTTGGCCTGCTCATCGCGCTCGCCATCGCGCTGTACGGCGCAATGAAGGGCGCGACCGCGGTCATCACCGCGCTCAACATCGCGTATGACGAGGAGGAGACGCGCGGCTTCGTGAAGCTCAACCTGCTGGCGCTCGCCATTACCGCAAGCGCGGTCGTCAGTGCGGTGGTTGCAGTGATCGCGATCACGATGATGGGCGCGCTGGAGCACCTCTTCCCCGCTTTGCCCGGCCCGCTGCTGGTCGTCAGCAAGATCGTGTCGTACCTGGTGGTAGCCGCCGTCGGCGCAGGCGTTGCGGCAACCTTGTATCGCTTCGCCCCAAATCGGGAGGGCGCGCGATGGGTCTGGCTCACACCCGGCTCGGTGCTTGCCGCATTGTCCTGGCTGCTCATGACGCTCGGCTTCGGCATCTATGTCGCCAATTTCGGCAGCTATGATGCCACCTACGGGTCGCTCGGTGCCGCCGTGGTGCTGCTCACCTGGCTCTACCTGTCGGCCTATGTTCTGTTGCTCGGCGCAGAGTTCAACTGCGAGCTCGAGCGACAGACCGCACGCGACACCACCACGGGCGCGCCGCTCCCGATGGGTACGCGCGGTGCCTTTGCGGCGGATACGGTGGCGGGCGGCACCGATGCCGATACGGCGACCGACGCTCAGGGCCGTCCGGCGCAGCCGCATCCACTCCACCCCGCCACCGGGGCGGCGCGCACCGAGCTGACGCTCGGCCGCAATCTCGATCGCGCGGTCCGCTTCGGCACGATCGGCAAGGTCGGCCTGATCCCCTCCGTCTTCGCGACGCTCGGCCTCACGCTTCTGGGCAAGCGAGACAAGGCGGCGCTCGGCATCACGCTGATGGCAGCGGCAGGCGGGCTGAAATGGCTCACCCGTCCGGCTTCACCCCCGGACTCGCGCCGCCCGGCGGCGCCGAACCGCTTCTGATCGCGGCGCCGCCGATCGGGCGACTGGCTCAATCCTTGTTGTGCGCCGCCACGATCGCCCGGGACACATTGCCCATCAGCCGCATGCGGGCAGGAATCGGCTGCCGCGTGCTGGCGATCATCACCGCCACGGCATAGCGGTGACCATCCGGTGCCACGAGCAGCCCGACGTCGTTATAGCCGGTCGACAGGCTGTTCAGATCCTGCCCCGTTCCCGTCTTGTGCGCCAGCGACCAGCCGGGCCGAAGCCCCGACTTTAGCCGCAACGGCCCCGTCTTGCTCGCGCGCATCAGTGACAGCAGCTTGTCCGTCGACGCCGGCTTCAGCAACTTGCCCTGCGCCAGCAGCGCGATACCCAGCGTCACGCCGTTGGCGGAGGCGCCGTCGATCGGATCGGCGAGGTAACGTTCCAGCGCCTTCTTGCGTGCGGCATAGCTCATGGCCGCGCGCGCCTGCAGGAACCCCCAGCCGCCCGCCCATTCCGGCCGCCACGTCAGCCCCGCCGTGCGCGCCTGGAGCAGCCGCTCGCCGGGGCCGAAGGTAACGCCCCTGACGCCCTTATCGGCCAGCATCCGGCGCACGGCCTCCGGGCCGCCGACACGCCACAGCAGCACGTCGTTCGCGGTATTGTCGCTGCGCGTCATGGCGCCGCGCAGCAGCGCGCCCACCGTGGTGCGATAGCCATCACCCTTTACCAGCGAGCGGATCGGCTGGTGAAAAAGGGTCAGGTCGGATCGGCGAACCGTCACCGGATCCTCCAGCGAGATCCGTCCTTTCTCCACCGCGTCCATCACCGTGATGCCGACCCACAATTTGCTGACGCTCTGCTGCGGCCGCGGCTTGTCGCCTGCCCAGGCGACCACCCAGCCATCATCCACGTCCCGCACCGAAATGCCGACATCTCCGTCGAAGCTTTGCCCCAGCGCCTGTATCGCATTCAGCAACCCCGCCGGCGCCTGGGGGCGCTCGGGGGCCGGCCGGGGCGCCGGGCGCACCGGCGGAGGACGCCGGGTCACCGGTGGCGGCGGCGCGGGCGCGGTCATCAGCGGCGCGGCGGGCACGCAAGCGGCAAGAATGCTCGTTGCGGCAACCGCACCGAGCGCATTGAGGAACTTAACGGACATGAGCCTCCCTTTGCCCACCTGCTAGGGATCTGGGATCGCAGGAGAAAGGGCATCCGCTCCATCCACCGCGAAACGAGCGGCGTTCATCGCACGCGCGCTATTCGAGCCGCTCGGCGCGATGATCGCGCGCCGTGGACCGCCACCGGAAACCGGTCCGTCACCCTACGACCGCGCAACCGACGGGTTTTGAGTACATCTTTTATCGGACATTATGTCCGAAAATGAACCCGTAATTGTGTCTGGCAGAGGAACTTTCGTACCCGCTCGCTTCTTCTTACCCCAATCCCCTCTCGGTCGGATCAACTTGCCGTCGTCAGCAGCGGGAATTTGGCAAGTGCTTCTGCCCTTGTTTCCACTTCGGGAATTTTCATAACGCATTTGAATAATTAGGTTCTTGCCAGATGACGGTTAACCAAGGAAAACGAACCCCCTCCTGAGCAGTAATCAGGACAAAGTGTTCGAATCCTAACCGTTGGTGAACGTCAGCATCGTGTAAGTCCCTACTACTCCCCCTGCTTACCTACCGATAGAAAGAGCTATGACTGATAAGCCTGACGACGACAGCACCCTTCTCGCAACTGAACTGACCATCGCGTGGCTCGCCAATCCGAACACGCGCGTCGATGTGAACGATGTGCCGGCGGTCCTTGCCTCGCTCTACGATGCGGTGCGCAACCTTGGAAAAGCGCCTGAAACTGACGACGCTGAGCCGGTCGACGCGCCTGAGCACAAGCCGGCGGTCAGCGCGCGCAAGTCGCTCGCTGACCCCGAATTCATCATCTCGATGATCGACGGCAAGAAGTATCGCAGCCTTAAGCGTCACCTGAACGCGAACGGCCTTTCGCCCGACGAATATCGCCAGCGCTACGGGCTCAAGTCCGATTACCCGATGGTAGCGCCGGGCTATTCGGCCGCGCGTCGCGAGGTGGCAAAGAAGCTTGGCCTGGGGCGCAAGCCCGGCACCAAGATCAGCAAGTCGGGTGACGATGCCGGTTCCGCAAAGCGCGGCCGTGCCGCATCTGCCGACAAGGACAACGCCGCGGAATGATCCGCCGCGTGGCCGGGGTCGCGCGCACGACGCGCGACCCCGGCCACCGCGCTTCTACGGCTGCTGCGTGCGCCGGATCTTCGACCCGTCATACCCCAGCGTTCGCGCGCGCTCGCGCAACATGTCGACGGTCGCCTCACCCGGCTTCTTGTCGCGGGTCAGCGCCCAAAGGTAGCGGCCGGACGGTTCCCCGACAATCGACCAGGCATAATCGTCGGCATGGTCGAGCACCCAATAGTCGCCGCTGATCAGCCCGAAGAACGTCACCTTCAGCTTCGCGTTGGTCGCCTGATCGACCACTTTTGCTTTGCCGGTTGATGATTTTTCCTGCCCGTCGAGCCCGCCCTTGCGGCCACGATTGACCACGCGGATCGACCCGTCGCTGTTGCGGAAGTAATCCGCCGTCACGGCCTCCATCCCCTTCTCGAACGGCGCCTCGTAGCGGAACTGTTCGTACCAGCGCCCAAGATACCGCTGCAACTCGACCGGCTTAGCCGGCTCGGGCACCGCAGCATTGCCACGCTGCCGCGCTCTGGCAACGGCCAGCCCGCCGATGATCAGCGCCGGAATGCCGATCGCCGCGGCGGCGGTGACTTTCCTGTTCATCGCACATCCTTTCCCGCAATTGCCCGCGATGCGCGGGCGACTTGCCCACCAAACGCGTGAAGGCGGCGCGATGTTGCTGTTGACGCTCCCGGCATCGTGGGTGACGCTACGGCATGGATCTCGCGCTTTCCCCGGCCGAACAGGCCTTCGCCGCGGACGTTCGCCGCTTCTTCAGCCAGGAATATCCGCAGGACGTGCTCGCGCTCTTGCGTGACGGACGAAAGCTGACGCGCGACGATCACGTCCGATCGCAGCAGGCGCTGAACGCGAAGGGCTGGCTCGGCGTCGGCTGGCCGGCCGAGCATGGCGGCCCCGGATGGACGCCGGTCGAGCGCTATCTCTTCGAACAGGAGCTGGAGCTCGCCGGCGCGCCGTCGATCATCCCGATGGCGGTCATCTATATCGGCCCGATCATCTGCGCGTTCGGCACACCCGAGCAGCAGGCGCGCTGGCTGCCCGACATTCTCGAATCGCGCGCGATGTGGGCGCAGGGCTATTCCGAGCCGGAATCGGGCTCCGACCTTGCCTCGCTGCGCATGAGCGCGGTCCGCGACGGCGACGATTACGTGCTGAACGGCACCAAGATCTGGACCTCGGGCGCGCATTGGGCAGACTGGATCTTCTGCCTCGTCCGCACCGAAAAGTGCGAGCGCAAGCAGGACGGCATTTCGATGATCTGCGCCGACATGCGCACGCCGGGCATCACCGTGCATCCGATCATCTCGATCGACGGCGCGCACGAGCTGAACCGCGTCGAGTTCGACAACGTGCGCGTGCCCGCCGCCAACATGATCGGCGAACCGGGCAAGGGCTGGCACTATGCCAACGTCCTGCTCGCCGCCGAGCGCGTCTCCTATGCGCATATCGGCCGCAAGCGCGCCGACCTGGCCGCGCTCCGCCGCACCGCCGCCACCATGCCGGGCAGCTTTGCGGAAACCATGGCCGACGAGCCGCTGTTCGCCCGCCGCGTCGCGCTCGCCGAGATCCGGCTGAACGCGGTCGAACTGTCGGTGCTGCGCGTCCTGTGCGGCGATGCCGCCCCCGCTGCCGTTTCCGCGCTCAAGATCGCCTGCACCGAACTGGCGCAGGAGATCACCGAATTGTGGGTCGAGCTCGCCGGGCGCGATCGCGCGATCGTGGCGGATCGCGCCCAGGCCGACTGGCAGAACGCCGCGCCCGAGGCCGCGCCTTTCGCCGTACCGCGCACCGCCTCCTATCTCTTTGAACGCGCCCAGACGATCTACGGCGGCGCCACCGAGATCCAGAAGACGATCGTGTGGCGCGCGCTCGATCGCGCGAACGCGGGGGTTGCCCGGTCATGATCAAGCTCACCTTCTGCCTCCGCCGCCGTGCGGACCTGTCCCTCGCGCAGTTCCAGGCTTATTGGCGCGATCACCACGCCCCGCTGGTGGCAGAGGTCGCGCCGCTGCTGCGCATCCGCCGCTATGTGCAAGGCCACAGCTTTGCCGATCCCCGTCTCGCCGGCACCGCCGACGCGCGCGGCGCCACCGTGCCGCCTTATGATGGGGTGGCCGAGCTGTTCTGGGACAGCATTGATGATCTGGTGGCGGTGAACGACAGCAAGGATGCGCGCGACGCCGGTCGCCGCCTGCTGGAGGACGAGCGCAACTTCATCGACCTGTCGCAATCGCCCCTGTTCTGGGTGCGCGAACATCACATCGTCTGATTGACCGGCAACGGCCGGCACAGCCCCAAGGAGAGGCGGCATGGATTTCAGCTTCACGCCCGAACAGGAACAGGTGCGCGCATCGCTCGCCGCCTATCTGCGCGATCATCACGATTTTGCGGCGCGGCAGGCCGCCGTCGCCTCCGGAAGCGGCCGCAACACCGCGCTGTGGCAGGGCCTTGCCGATCAGCTCGGCCTCCTTGCGCTGGGTGGACCCGACGCGCCCGATCCGTTCGACCTGCTCGTCGTCATGCAGGAACTCGGCGTTGCGCTGGTGACCGAGCCGTATCTCGAGTCCGCCATCGCCAGCGCCACGCTGCTGCGCCACAGCGGCACGCAGGCCGCCGCCGCGCTGTTGCCGCACATCGCGTCCGGCGCGGCGGTGGTGGTCCTCGCCGATACGGAACGCGGCGCCCGCTTCGGCGCCCCGCCGCACCACACCCGCGCGCAGCGCAGCGGCGACGGCTGGCTGCTCGGTGGCGCCAAATCGACGATCATGGCCGCCCCCTGGGCGACGACCCTGCTCGTCACCGCTCAAACTCCCGACGGCACCGCCGTCTTCGCCGTCGATCCACACGGCGACGGCGTCACCGTGTTTCCCTACCGCACGATTGACGGTCGCCGCGCCGCCGACCTCCGCTTCGACGCGGTCGCCCTCACCGAAGCGCAGCTGGTCGCCGCGCCTGACGCCGCCGCCACCGCCATCGAGCATGCCACCGACGCTGCGATCGTCGCGCTTGCCGCCGAGGCGCTCGGCGTCATGCGCCGCATCCTCGACGATACCATCGCCTACACGCGCGATCGTCGTCAGTTCGGCCAGTCGATCGCCGGCTTCCAAGCGTTGCAGCACCGCATGGTCGACATGTTCATGAAGATCGAGGCCGCCACCTCCGCCACCTATCTCGCCACCATGAAGCTCGGCGCACCGCCTCGCGAGCGCGCCCTCGCCATTTCGGGCGCCAAGGTCCTCGTCGGCGAGGCCTGCCGTTTCGACGGGCAGAATGGCGTGCAGTTGCACGGCGGCATGGGCATGACCGAGGAACTCGCGGTCGGCCATTATTTCAAACGCGCGACGGTGATCGAGGGGCTGATGGGTACCAGCGACGATCACCTCGCCCGCTACATGGCCACCGCCGCCACGCCGCAGCCTGCCGCCGCATAGCATCACCATCCTGCGCCCCGCTCGCGAAAATACCGTTCCAAGCGCATACCATCTCATTGACGATCACAAACACCGGCTTTATTTACAGCCGTGTCAGTAGGAGTCGATAAACATGGCCGCAAAGCTTCCCCCCTTCCCCGGCAGCACCGGCCGGCGCGACTGGAACACCGCATTCGACGCGATCAAGAAGCTGCTGAACAACGGCGATGATACGGTGCAGGTCTTCCGCATCATGCGCGCGCTGAATGTCGGCAGCACCGAATGGGGCTATGCCAAGCTGCTCGCCACCGAAGAGGGCGGCCGGATCGCGCGCGAACAGGCCGAACTGTCGGAGCGTTTCTCCGATCGCGCCTGGGTCGACAGCTTCGCGCCCGGGACGGTCGGCGCCGCCTATCGCGATTTCCTCGACAGCACTGGCTATTCGGCTGACGGCCTCGTTGCGGTCAGCCGCGAAGGCAACGATAATGTCGAGATCAACCACCCTTACGCCTGGTTCGGCCGCCGCACGCGCGACATCCACGACATCTGGCATGTCCTGAACGGCTACAAGGCCGACGAAAGCCTCGGCGAAGCCGCGCTCGTCGCCTTCAGCTATGCGCAGGTCGGCGGCGCCGGATGGGCCTTCATCGGCTCGGCCGCCGCGCTCAAGAGCCTGCGGATCACCGGCAGCACGCTCTTCGCCCGCGCCGTGATGGAAGGCTATCAGCGCGGCAAGGCAGCCAAGTGGCTCGCCGGCGAGGATTATCTGAAGCTGATGCACGAGCCGCTCGGCGCCGCCCGCAAGCGCCTCGGCCTGACCGAGCCGGTGCTCTACAAGCGCGCCCAGGCGGAACTCGGCGACGAAATGGCCTCGTATCTCAGCCAGCGTCGCGAAGAAGCTGCCGCCGAGCCGGAACGCCTGGCCGCCTGACCCGGCGCGGGAAGGAAGGTCAGCCCTTCCTCCCGCGTCGACTCGCCATTTGGCAATCGCTGCGGGTCGTCTCTCGACCCGCTCACGGTGTTGTTCCCTGCTTTACCCTTGTGGCGGCGCAGTCGCGGCGGCCGGCGCGTCTTGCGTCGCAGGAGCCGACACAACCATATCCTCGCTCGCCGGAGGAGCGGACAGAGCGGGCGCGACAATTGTGTCTTCGCTCGGCACGGCTGCCGGTGCAGCGGGCGCGACGATCACCTCTTCGGCGGATACCGGCGCCGCCTCGATCGGTGCGCCGACCGCACCCTCACCAGGCGCGGCAGCCGGCGCGACCGTGGCCGTCGCCACACTGGCGCCGCTTGGCGATGCAACGGCGGCCGGCGGGGGCACGACGACCGGAATGGCGGTGGTTTGCGGCGCCGGCGGCGCCTTCACCACCGGCTGATAATAGTCGCGCCAGGCGTCATAGGCGGCATAGAATTCGGTAAACGGCCGATCCAGCCGCAGCAGCGACGCGCGGGCAAAGGCGGGCAGATCGGCATCCGCGACCTGCCCAACCTGCGCCACCTCCTCGCGGGCTATCGCGCAAAACGCCTTTCGCATCGCGGGCTGTGCGTAGAAATTGTAGATGCGCGTCTGGTTGTCGTCGTAAACGCGCTGCCAATCGCCCCAGCCAGTCGTCTGCCATTCCTTGATATAGGCCTGGTAATAGCGATCGATCACTGCGGCGCGCGTGTTGATCCACGCATTATAGGGCTCGATCACACCACCACCGGCCTGGTCGCAGCCGAGCGCGGCGACGTTCAGCGCATTGCGCAAATGCCAGACGGCCGCCTGATCGGTATTGTCGAGATTGGGCGTGATATAGCGGCCGTCGGCACGCTTGGGCGCGCTCTTCATGCCGATATAGCCGCCGGCCGGCATCGTCGGTGGCGGCGGCAGCGTCGCCACCACTGGCGGCGGCTTCACGGGCGCGGGCGGCGTGGCGCAGCCGGATATGGCGAGCGCCAGCCCGCCCAACAGGCCCCAGCCGACGGTCGCGCGCATCGTCATCGTCTCACCCGGATTGTTCATCGCCGCGCGCTTAGCCCGCCGTAGCTGAATGTCACAAGAATGGCGGACCGCCTCGTTTCCCGCCGCGCCTCCACACATGGGTGCGGCCGGCGCCGATCCCGCCGAATGCGATAACCTTGGCATCATGAGGTGCCTAACCGCTACGCAGGGGCAAATGATCCGGCGTTTTCGCATCGGGTGCAGAGATGAAGCGTGGGCTGGATCACGCCGCGTCTTCCCCGCTTCCGGCGCTGCTCGCCCGAAGCGGCCGCGCACGGTCGGAAACCAGCCACTTTCGCCCAGGGTGAACCCACAGTAGAGCCGCGCGTGATGATCCGCCGGCTCGTGCTGACCCATGTCCGCAACCATGCGGCGCTGACGCTTGCCCCCGATCCCGGCTTCGTCCTGCTCACCGGCCCGAACGGCGCGGGCAAGACCAATGTGCTGGAGGCGGTCTCGCTGCTCGCCCCCGGCCGCGGCCTGCGCCGCGCGGCGCTGGGCGAAATTGCCCGACGCGACGGGCCGGGCGGCTTCGGCATCGCCGCCACGCTGGACGACACCACGGAGATCGCCACCGGCACGCTGGCCGCCTCGCCCGAGCGGCGCGTGGTGCGGATCAACGGCGCGGGCACCGCCGCCAACACGCTGGCCGAATGGCTGTCGGTGCTGTGGCTCACCCCGGCGATGGACCGCCTGTTCGTGGAGCCGGCAAGCGAGCGGCGGCGCTTCCTCGATCGCCTGACGCTCGCGCTCGCTCCGGCGCATGCCACCGAGGCGAGCCGTTATGACGCGGCGATGCGCGCGCGCAACAAGCTGCTGGCGGAGCCCTATCCCGATCCCGAATGGCTCACCGCGCTGGAAGGCCAGATGGCGCAGCATGGCGCCGCGCTCGCGGCCGCCCGTGCCGATACCGTCGCCGCGCTTACCGCCCGCCTCGACCAGACCGACAGCGGCGATTTCCCCCGCGCCTCCCTGTCGCTCGACGGCTGGCACGACGATGCCGACGCGTTGCTCCACGCCTTGCGCAGCGGGCGCGCGCGTGATGCCGCCGCCGGGCGCACGCTGGTGGGCCCGCACCGCGCCGACCTCATGGTGCGTCACGTCGACAAGGACATTCCTGCCGCGCAGGCCTCGACCGGCGAGCAGAAGGCGCTGCTGCTCGCGATCGTCCTCGCCCACGCCGATCTGGTCGGCGAGCGCCGCGGCCAGCCGCCGATCCTGCTGCTGGACGAGGTCGCCGCGCATCTCGATCCCGACCGCCGCGCCGCCCTGTTCGGCCGCCTCGCCCACCATCCACAGGTGTGGATGACCGGCACCGAGCCTGCCCTGTTCGCCGCGATCGACAACACCGCGACCCGCATCGCGCTCGGCTGAGGCCGCCCGCGTCGTAGCACGCGACACGGGGGCTGGACGGCCCCGCTCCCCACGCTACCATCGTGGCATGGAGAGAACCCCACCGCGACCGGCCCACGCCGGCGAGTGGCGGCTTGGCTGGCCTGTGGTCGCCGCCGCGATGATCGGCATCGGCACCGGCCCCGGCCTGTTCCAGAACCTGTCGAGCCTGTTCATCGCCGGCCCGGTCGAGGAGTTCGGCTGGAGCCGCGGCGACATCGCCACCGCGGCCGGGCTCGGCCTGCTCGGCGGGCTCACCGTGCCGTTCTTCGGCCGGCTGGCCGATCGCGTCGGGGTAAAGGCGATCATCATCCTCGCCATGCTGCTGCTCGGGCTGGTGTACGCCGGCATGGCCTCGCTCAGCGGCCCCTTGTGGCAATATCAGACGCTGATCTTCGGCCTCGCCCTCACCGTGCCGGGCACCAGCGCGATCGTCTATGGCAAGCTGATTGCGCAGCGGTTCGAGGCGCGGCGCGGCATCGCATTGGGCGTCGCTACCTCGGGCATCTCGATCACCTCGCTGGCGCTCGCCCCCGTGCTGGGAGTCATTATCGCGGATTATGGCTGGCGCGCGGGCTTCGTCGCATTGGGCGCGATGGTTGTCGCGCTGGCGCTCCCCGCGATCCTCTTTCTCCTGCGGCGCGAGCGCACCGCCCCGACCCGGCCTGACCCCGACGATGCCGCCGCCGCCGTGCCGGTGGAGGGCATGACGGGGGCGGAGACCCGCCGCGACAGCCGCTATTGGCGGCTCGGCGCCACCGCCGCGCTCATCAATATCGCCAGCGTCGGCCTCGTCACCTCGCTCGTCCCGCTCGGCACCGATCGCGGGCTCACCCCCGCGGCGGCGGCGCTGCTCGTCACGTCCTTCGCCGCCAGCCAGGTGGTCGGCCGGCTCGTCATGGGGGCGCTGGTCGATCGCTTCCGGCCACAGGCGACCGCCGCCGCCTTTGCCGCTTTGTCGGCGCTCGCCTTTGTCGGGCTGCAACTCCCCGCACCCGGCCTGCCGGTGATGCTGACCTTGGTCTTCCTTGCGGGCCTCATGAACGGCGCGGAGCATGATCTGCTGCCCTATCTTGCCACCCGCCTGTTCGGGCTGCGTGCATTCGGCGAGCTCTATGGCCTCCTTGTCATGATCGGCCTGTTCGGCACCGCGACCGGCATCACCGCCTTCGGCCGGCTGCACGATGCGACGGGCAGCTACAGCGCCGCGCTCGGCATGGCCGCGATCGCACTCGCCCTTGCCGCAATCCTGTTCCTCAGCCTGCGCGAACGCCCCCTCCCGCTTGTGCAGGCGCACGCCCAACCGGCCTGAGCCGCCGCGCCATTTCGCTTTCGTTACACCGCGCCGGTGCCTATATACTCGGCATGGCAGAACAGCAGAATTCGAACGACTACGGCGCCTCCTCGATCAAGGTTCTGAAGGGCCTGGACGCGGTGCGCAAGCGGCCGGGCATGTACATCGGCGATACCGACGACGGCTCGGGCCTCCACCACATGGTGTTCGAGGTCAGTGACAATGCGATTGACGAGGCGCTGGCCGGCCATTGCGACCGGATCGACATCACGCTGAACTCGGACGGTTCGGTCAGCGTCACCGACAACGGCCGCGGCATCCCCACCGGCATCCACCCGGAAGAGGGCGTGTCGGCGGCCGAGGTCATCATGACCCAGCTGCACGCCGGCGGTAAGTTCGAAAACACCTCGAACGACAATGCCTATAAGGTGTCGGGCGGCCTCCACGGCGTCGGCGTCTCGGTCGTCAACGCGCTGTCCGAATTCCTCGACCTCACCATCTGGCGCGACGGCGAGGAGCATTATATGCGCTTCGCATTCGGCGATGCCGTCGCCCCCTTGAAGGTCGTCGGCCCGGCGGAGGGCAAGAAGGGCACGCGCGTCACCTTCCTCCCCTCACCCGCCACCTTCAAGATCACCGAGTTCGATTTCGACAAGCTCGAGCACCGCTACCGCGAGCTCGCCTTCCTCAATTCGGGCGTCCGCCTGTTCCTCACCGACGCGCGGCACGAGGAGCCCAAGACCGTGGAGCTCTATTACGAGGGCGGCATCGCCGCGTTCGTGAAGTGGCTCGATCGCAACAAGGCCGCGCTGTTCCCCGAGCCGATCGCGATCAGCGGCCAGCGCGACGACATCGGCATCGATGTCGCGTTGCAGTGGAATGACTCGTATTACGAAAACGTCCTGTGCTTCACCAACAACATCCCGCAGCGTGACGGCGGCACCCACCTCGCCGCCTTCCGCTCGGCGCTGACCCGCACGCTCAATGCCTATGCCGACAAGTCGGGCATGCTGAAGAAGGAGAAGGTCTCGCTCACCGGCGACGACATGCGCGAGGGCCTCACCGCGATCGTCTCGGTCAAGCTGCCCGACCCCAAATTCTCCTCGCAGACCAAGGACAAGCTGGTCAGCTCCGAGGTCCGCCAGCCGCTCGAAAGCCTGCTCGCCGACAAGATGGCCGACTGGCTGGAGGAAAACCCCGGCAACGCGCGCCAGATCGTGCAAAAGGTGATCGACGCCGCCGCCGCCCGCGAGGCCGCACGCAAGGCGCGCGACGCCAGCCGCAAGACGGTGATGGGCTCGATCGGCGGCCTGCCCGGCAAGCTGCACGATTGCCGCGAAAAGGATCCCGCCAAGTCCGAGCTGTTCATCGTGGAGGGCGATTCCGCCGGCGGCTCGGCCAAATCGGGCCGCAACAGCGAATATCAGGCGATCCTGCCGATCCGCGGCAAGATCCTGAACGTCGAGCGCGCGCGCACCGATCGCATGCTCTCGTCAAAGGAGATCATTTCGCTCATCCAGGCGATGGGCACCGGCATCGGCCGCGACGAGTTCAACCTCGAAAAGCTGCGCTATCACAAGATCGTCATCATGACGGACGCCGACGTCGACGGCGCGCACATCCGCACGCTGCTGCTCACCTTCTTCTATCGCCAGATGCCCGAGCTGATCAGCGCCGGGCATCTCTATATCGCGCAGCCGCCGCTTTATAAGGCGACCCGCGGCAAGGCGGTGGAATACCTCAAGGACGAAGGCGCGCTGGACGATTACCTGGTGCGCAACGGCACCGCCGGCACCACGCTCGACGGCGTCGGCACCGGCCAGCCGTTGTTCAACCTCGTCGAGCACGCCCGCCGCATGCGCACGCTGATGCGCTATGTCCCGCGCCGCTACGATCCCGTCATCATTGAAACGCTGGCGCTGGGCGGCGCGCTCGATCCGCAGGTATCGGCCGACGAGCGCGCGCAGCGCCTCCAGCAGGTCACCCGCCGTCTCGACCAGGGCGATCCGGAGGCACGCTGGACGGCACAGATGACGCCGGAAGGCGGCTTCCACTTCCAGCGTTTCTGGCGCGGCGTGACCGATCACCACATCGTCGAGGCCGCCTTCGTCGCCTCCGCCGAGGCGCGCAAGCTCCACACCCTCGCCGCCGAACACGCCGACCTGTACGATCACGCGCGCAAGCTCGTGTCGCTCAAGGCCGCTGAACGCGCCGAGGAGCCCAGCCCCGACACGACGCTCGACGGCGCGATCGAGGAAAACGACGCCGACGAGGCACTGGTGATCGGCAAGGGCGAAACCCTCGTCGCCCGCCCGTCACAGCTCCTGGAAGCGATCCTCGCCGCCGGCCGCAAGGGCCTCGCGATCCAGCGCTACAAGGGCCTGGGCGAAATGAACGCCGAGCAGCTCTGGGAAACCACGCTCGACCCCAACAACCGCTCGATGCTCAAGGTCGCAATCGACCAGGCGGATGTGGCCGACGAGATCTTCACCCGGCTGATGGGTGATGTCGTGGAGCCACGGCGCGAGTTCATTCAGGAGAACGCGCTGAGCGTGGCGAATTTGGACGTTTGATGGGGTGTGGGGCGGCCGGTGGGCCGCCCAACTTTTTAGCCTCTACGCAGCAACCGTCTCTGGCATACCGTTCCACTCGCGCCCATCAAGTTCGCGACCTCCCGACTTCGGCCTGAGACCGCCCCACTGCTTGAAAAAGAATGGGACGATCTGGCGTTCGCAATCGTTGCGCACTTCACGAGCCCATTCGATGTTCATTGGTCTCGCGCCCGGACCACTTTCCCCGCCGGCAATCACCCAATGTATGCCTGTGAGATCCATAGCTCCAATAGCACCAATTAATGGTTCAATGGAAAGGAAGCGGACCGCCGCCGGCGATTGTCGTAGGTGCTCAATGCGGGACTTCGCGGCAGCCTCTTCGACTGACACACCAAGCCAGATATTCCTCGGCGCTGGGCGTTCTGCGTAACGCTGCCTCAGGTAATCCCGCATTAGAGATGATCGCTTCGTTAGCACCTGAAATGTATGCCAAGTGGCTTGTTCCATGGTATCGAATACTTGATCCACAAACGCTGCAGGCACCTGTTTGTGAAACAGATCGCTCATTGAGTTCACGAATATCATCCGCGGTCGACGCCACGCGAGCGGCTGATCCAGTCGCTCCGGCCTAAGAGTTAGGTCAAAGCCGTTCTCAAACGGGTGCTTAGGCACGCCTCTGAAGCGCTCAGCGAAGCGCGCAGCATAGCAGTTATCGCAGCCAGCGGTGATTTTCGTGCAACCCGTTACCGGATTCCAGGTTGCGTCAGTCCACTCAATCGCGCTGCCGTCTGCCACCCCGTCCCCCAACCGAACAAGTTATAAACAGTGCCAGATTGGGCAACTGCGCGCAACCGATAGACAGTTTCATGTTCACTCGCCAAGACGAGTTGAACCACTAGAAAGTGGTCGCTTGGAGAAGCATGCAATGAGGGTTTCTACTGAGGTTGAGCACGATTTTGGCGGTGGCTGGACTGAGGTCAAGCTCAACGCCGTGGCTGACTATCTTCAATTCTACACTCGCGCTCTTCAAGCTCAACCTGCCCCCGATACACCTTTTGAGACTTGGTATATTGATGCTTTCGCCGGAACAGGCGAACGCACAGTCGGCGCTCTGGCTCTAAATCATGTTGATCAAACAGGCGACATCTTCGAAAAAGTTCGCCTACAAGGTTCCGCTCGACGAGCGATTGCGGTTGACCCTCCGTTTTGTCATTACGTTTTCATCGAAAAAGACGCCAAGCGTTACTCTGCGCTTCAGAGAGTGCGAGCCGAGTACCCAACGTTCGATATTCAATGCCTGCACGGAGATGCAAATACCGAACTTCGAAACGTATTCAGTAACGGCCCATGGCAGCAGCCTGGCAGAAGTGGGCTACAACGGGGCGTCGTCTTCCTCGACCCGTATGGAATGTCCGTTCGGTGGGAGACCCTACGCTTCCTCGCCAACACGAAGCGGGTCGACATATGGTACCTATTCCCGCTCCATGCGACACTGCGGCAACTAAGCCATGATTACGGCGCAATTGATCAATCAAAAAGAAATGCGCTCTTAGAAATATTTGGCACTGCTGATTGGGAGAGAGAGTTCTACAAGCGACGCGAAGCACCGGCTGAACCGCGCCGGGTTTGTCGGAGGCCCCAACTCCTGAGAGGAAGGGGCTATGACGAGCAAGACGACGAACAAGTTCTCACCTGAGGTGCGCGCCCGGGCGGTGCGGATGGTGCTGGGCCACGAGAAGGATCATCCGTCGCGCTGGGCGGCTGTGGTGTCGATCGCGGCGAAGATCGGGTGCGCGGGCCAGACGCTGCACGAGTGGGTGAAGAAGGCCGAGGTCGACAGCGGCACGCGCGCCGGG
>JAESGB010000047.1_pt1 | contig 142278 bp, 140 predicted proteins | sample 9266211 | NCBI WGS metagenome assembly JAESGB01 (sample SAMN14514844, study PRJNA621659) | algae metagenome | isolation source: Goleter apudmare HA4340-LM2 and co-occurring heterotrophs from cave wall... | place: USA: Maniniholo cave, Kauai, Hawaii | collected 2009-07-28 | reverse complement strand
TCTTGGGAAAGAACGGCCGCAGCCGCTCCATCTGCTCGTCGGTCAGCCAAAACAGGTCGCTCATTCCGGTCTCCTTGCGGAGCCTGAATCAGATCGCAACGCTCACATCAATGGGTCCTGACCCTAGGGGTGGCCGCTGCATCAGTGCAGCGCTACCGCTTCGCGGTCCAGCACGGCGGTTTCTTCGGCGTAGCTGGCGCAGTCGCCGGCCCAGTTCTGGTACACGCGGCCGTTGGCGGCCTTGTACCAGCTGCGGCAGTGCGGGTCGGCCCAGACGGTGCTGGAGAGCAGCTGGGTGATCCGCTCGTTGAAGCGGCGCTGGCCGTCGGGGGTGACGTTGGCGGCTTTGGCTTTCTCGGCTTCCAGCGCCGACAGGGTCTGGAGCATGTAGCCGACCTGCTGCTCGATCATGAAGCTGATCGAATTGTGCCCGAGATTGGTGTTGGGGCCGTAGAGCATGAACATGTTGGGGAAGCCCGACACCATGATGCCGAGATATGCCTCCGGCCCTTCCTTCCATGTATCCTTGAGCGTGCGGCCTTCTTCGCCGATCACCTGCATCGTCCAGTCCCATTGCGTGGTTTCGAAGCCGGTGGCGAAGATCAGCACGTCGAGATCATGGAAGCCAGCGGCGGTGCGCACGCCGTTCGCCTCGATCTGCTGGATACCGGCGGTTTCGAGCGTGACGTTGTCGCGCATCAGCGCGGGATAGAAATCGTCGGTGATGAGGATGCGCTTGCAGCCGATCGGGTAATCGGGCGTCAGCTTGGCGCGCAGCTCTGGGTCAGGCACCTGTTCTTCGAGATGGTCGAGCGCGGTGCGGGTAAAGGCGGCGCGGCCCTCGGGCGTCCATTTGAACGCCTGCCAGAAGAAATTATCGGCATTGTCGAAGATCATCGCGCGCTGCGACGCGCCGAGCTTCATCGCCATCTCCAGGTTGGTGGCCATCAGCGCCTTTGTCTCGGGTGTGACGCGGCTGTCGTTGCGCGGGACGACCCAGTTGGGGGTGCGCTGGAACACGGTGAGGTGGCCGGCGACCTTGGCGACCTCCGGGATTAGCTGCACCGCGCTGGCGGCCGAGCCGATCACGCCGACACGCTTGCCGGCCAGGTCGACGCTGCTGTCCCATTCGGCCGCGTGCCATTTGGGGCCGGCGAAATCATGCACGCCGGCGATCTCAGGGAAGCACGGCCGGCTGAGCTGGCCCAGCGCGGGGACGATCGCGTCGAACGTCTCGGTTGCGCCCTTTTCGGTGGTGAGCGTCCAGGTGCCGGCGCCCGAATCCCACTTCGCCTGGGTGACGCCCTCGTTCAGGCGCAGCACGTCGGCGAGGCCGAACTGGTCGACCAGGCTCTTGGTATAATCGTGGATCTCGGGGCCGCGCGCGTAATTGTGGCTCCAGCTCGGATTGGGCGCGAAGCTGAACTGGTAGAGGATCGCGGGCACGTCACACGCGACGCCCGGGTAGCGGTTTGCCCGCCAAGTGCCGCCGACCGAATCGGCGTGCTCAAAGACGGTAACGTCGTGACCGGCTTCACGCGACTTGATGGCGGCACACAGCCCGCCCATCCCCGCACCGATCACTGCGATTCGCTTGCTCATCCTGCTCTCCACTTGCGGTCTTCGGCCGCTCGGGGGCGAGGATGCCTTGTCGAACGCGTGGAGGGAAGGGGGTTTAAGTCGCTCGCGTTAATTGCGGCCGCGGCAATCAGCGGCGAGCCCGCCGCAGCACGATCGTGCCGCGGCGGATCGCGCGTGGCTGCTTAGCGGCAGCGCACGTTGTTCTTGTCGATCGCCTGGCCGGCAACCGCGCCGCCGGCGCCGCCGAGCAGCGCGCCGAGCAGGCCCGAGCCACCCGGACGAAGCGCCGTGCCGAGCACACCGCCAGCGATGCCGCCGACGATCAGGCCGGTGGTGCCGTCATTGCGGCGGCAGTAATAGCGACCGTCCCGGCCGGCATAGATGCGGTCGTTCGTGCCCAGGCGGCGTTCCTGGTAGCGGGGATCGTCGCGATAATAGCGATCGGCCTCATAGCCGCCGTAGGCGGGATCGGGGCGGTTATAATCATAGCCCGAATAGCCGTATCCGCCGCCGCCCAGACCGCCGCCGAGCCCGGTGCCCATGCACCCGCTGACCATGGTTGCCGCACCGATCGCGGCCAACGCAACTTTCCGCATCGCTTTCTCCTTCGAACCTTGGAACGAAGGGGTAATGGCTGGAGCGGCCGAAAGGTTGCGGCGAGCCGATGCGATTGTGCGGCCGATCGGCGCCGGACCGGGCGACCGCTTCGGGTGAAGCGGTCGCCCGTTGCGGATCAGCGCGCGATGCCGCCCGCGGCGAGCACCGCCAGCGTCATGAGGTCGCCCGCGGTCGAGGTCATGGGGGCGATCTGCACCGGCTTTTCCATGCCGATCAGCATCGGGCCGATCACGCTGTCGCCGCCCAGCTCACGCAGGAGCTTGGCCGAAATGTGCGCCGATTGGAGGCCGGGCATGATGAGGACGTTGGCCGGGCCGGACAGACGCGCGAAGGGATAGTTCGCCATCTGCTTCGGGTTGAGTGCAACGTCGGGCGTCATCTCGCCTTCGTATTCGAAACCGACGTTGCGCTTGTCGAGCTCGGTCACGGCGTCGCGGATCCGCTCCAGGAACGTGCCCTTGGGATTGCCGAAGGTGGAATAGCTCAGGAAGGCGACGCGCGGCTCGTGGCCCATGCGGCGCGCGACGGCGGCGGTCTGTTCGGCGATGTCGGCCATCTGCTCGGCCGTGGGGCGTTCGTTCATCGTCGTGTCGGCGATGAAGACGGTGTGGCTCTGGCCGACCATGACGTGGATGCCGAAGGGGGTGCGGCCCGCCTCCGGATCGATCACGCGGCGCACCTCGCGCATCGATTGCGCCCAGGTGCGCGTGATGCCGGTGATCATCGCATCGGCATGGCCCATCTGCAGCAGCACCGCGCCGAAGATGTTGCGATCCTGGTTGATCATGCGCTCGCAATCGCGGCGCAGATAGCCGCGGCGCTGAAGCCGCTTGTAGAGGAAGTCGACCATCTGCGGTACCAGCGGGGAGATGCGGCTGTTGTGCAGCTCGTATTCCTCGGGATTCTGGATGCCCATGGCGCGCAGGCGATCGGGCACGTCGTCACGGCCGACGAGCACCGGAATGCCATAGCCGCCTTCCTTGAAGTTGACGGCGGCGCGCAGGACGACCTCTTCCTCGCCCTCGGCGAACAGCACGCGCTTGGGATGCGCGCGGGCGCCCTCATAGGCGAGGCTGAGGACCGAGGTGGTCGGGTTGAGGCGGGCGCGCAGGACCTGGCGATAGCCCTCCATGTCGAGGATAGGGCGCGTCGCGACGCCCGAGTCCATCGCGGCCTTCGCGACGGCGGCCGGGACGATCTCCATCAGCCGCGGATCGAACGGCGCGGGGATGATGTAATCCGGGCCGAAGACATGCTGCACGCCGTACGCCGCAGCGACTTCCTCCGGCACGCGTTCACGCGCCAGCTCGGCAATCGCCTGCGCGGCGGCGATCTTCATCGCGTCATTGATCGCCGAGGCGCGCACGTCGAGCGCGCCGCGGAAGATGAAGGGGAAGCCGAGGACGTTGTTGACCTGGTTCGGATAATCCGAGCGGCCGGTGGCGATGATCGCGTCTGGGCGCGCCTCCTTGGCGAGCTCGGGGCGGATCTCCGGCTCCGGATTTGCCATGGCGAAGATGATCGGCGCGGGCGCCATGTCCTTCACCATTTCGGGCTTGAGCGCGCCGGCGGCGGAGAGGCCGAGGAATACGTCGGCGCCGACCAGCGCCTCGGTCAGGTTTCGGGCATCGGTGACCGCGGCGTGCGCCGACTGCCACTGGTTCACATCGTCGCGGCCCTGATAGATCACGCCGGTGCGATCGCACATGATGACGTTGTCGTGGCGGACGCCCATCGCCTTCATCAGCTCGGTGCAGGCGATCGCGGCAGCGCCGGCGCCGTTCACGACGATCTTGATGTCGCGCAGCGAGCGCTTTGTCAGAAGGCAGGCGTTGATGAGGCCGGCGGCGGTGATGATCGCGGTGCCGTGCTGGTCGTCATGGAAGACCGGAATGTTCATCCGCTCGCGTAGCGTCTGCTCGATGATGAAACATTCGGGCGCCTTGATATCCTCAAGGTTGATGCCGCCGAACGACGGCTCGAGCAGTTCGACGCAGTTGATGAAGGCGTCAACGTCCTCGGTCTTCACCTCGAGATCGATCGAATCGACGTCGGCAAAGCGCTTGAAGAGCACCGCCTTGCCTTCCATCACCGGCTTGGAGGCGAGCGCGCCGAGATTGCCCATGCCCAGGATCGCGGTGCCGTTGGAGATGACGGCGACCAGATTGCCTTTGGCGGTGTAATCATAAGCGGTGGCGGGATCGTCGGCGATCGCCTGCACCGGCACGGCGACGCCGGGCGAATAAGCGAGCGACAGGTCGCGCTGCGTCGCCATCGGCTTGGAGGCTATAATCTCGATCTTGCCCGGGCGGCCTTCCGAATGGAACAGCAGCGCCTCGCGCTCCGAGAACTGGATGGTGTTGCTGGTCTTGTCGGTCATTTCGCCCCCGGCCGAAGGTTTCAAGCCGGACCTTTAGGAGCAAGGTGGAAGGATGGGAACCATCCGCGCGCCGATCTTCAGCGCTGCCGTGCGGCATCAAAGGCGGCGCGGGCGGCCTCGATCCGATCGACATTCTTCGCCGCCCACACCCAGACGCCGCAAAAGGCGTAGCTCAGCCCCGCGCCAAGATCGGTGAGGCGATAATCGACGCGCGGCGGGACGGCGGCGTGCACGGTGCGGAGGACAAGGCTGTCGCGCTCCATCTGCCGCAGCGTCTGGGTGAGCATCTTCTGGCTGATCCCGTCGGCGGCGCGCAGCAGCTGCGAGAAGCGCTGCTCGCCGTGCTCGCTCAGCACTTCGAGCAGGATCATGGTCCATTTGTCGGCGACACGGCCGATCACTTGCGTGACGAGCGCCTCGACGCGTGGGTCTAGATCGGCGGGATAGTCGTGATCGATCGCTGGTTTCTGCACGGTAAGTACCAAACTTTCAGGTGCCTTCTTTCGGAGAGTAACTGCCCCGCTTACCTGTCGTCCATCATATCGCATGGAGGCCAGCATGAAACTTTCGGGCAATACCATCCTGATCACCGGCGGCGGCAGCGGCATCGGTCGTGCGCTTGCCGAGGCGCTGCATGCCCAGGGCAACAAGGTGATCGTGGCGGGACGGCGGCAGGGGCCGCTCGACGCGGTGGTCGCGGACAATCCCGGCATGGCGAGCGTGGTGTTGGACGTGAGCGACGCGGCGGCAATCCGTGACGTATCGGCGCGCCTGATCGCCGATCATCCCGATCTCAATGTCGTGATCCAGAATGCCGGCATCATGGTGGCGGAGGATATCGCCGCCGACGATTGGACGCTCGACACCGCAGAGGCGATCATCACCACCAACCTCTTAGGGCCGATCCGACTGACGGGGGCGCTGCTGCCGCATCTGAAGGGCAAGGAGGATGCGGCCATCATGACCGTTTCGTCCGGTCTCGCCTTCGTGCCGCTGGTCGCGACGCCGACGTACAATGCGACCAAGGCGGCAATCCATAGCTGGTCGATCGCGCTGCGCGCGCAATTGGCGGGGAGCGGCATTGGTGTGATCGAGCTGATCCCGCCGGGCGTTCAGACCGAGCTGATGCCGGGGCATGACAGCGATCCCAACGCGATGCCGCTCGCCGATTACATCGCGGAGGTGATGGCGATCCTGGAGGCGAACCCCGATGGTGAGGAGATCGTCGTCGAGCGCTGCAAGCCGCTGCGCGCGGCGCAGGACGATGCGCAGCACGCCAAGGTGTTCAACATGATCAATCACCGGCGCTGACGCGCTGCTCCAGCGCGAGCAAGAGCTGCTTGTTCGGCAGGCCGCCGGCGAAACCGGTGAGCCTGCCGTTGCTGCCGATCACGCGGTGGCACGGCGTAACAATGGGCAGCGGATTGCGGCCGTTCGCCGCGCCGACCGCGCGCGTGGCGGTGGGGCGACCGATCGCGCGGGCGATGTCGGCATAGCTGCGCGTTGCGCCATAAGGGATGGTGAGGAGCGCGCGCCACACGTCGCGCTGGAACGCGGCGCCTACCGGATCGAGCGGCAGATCGAAGGTGGTGCGCGTGCCGGCGAAATATTCGTCCAGCTGGCGGATGGTGGCGGCGATCACGGGATGATGCCGGTCTTGTCGTCGGGGAGAATAGCACGCCTGCATCGCCGGATCGTCGTCCCAGAGGATCGCGGCGAGGCCGGGGTCGCTGGCGATCAGCGTGAGATCGCCGGTGGGCGAGGGGATGGTGGCGGTGGCAAAGGTCATGGCGCGGCTCCTTCGGGCGTGACCTTAATAGCCGTCGGGCGAGCGCGCGTCCCGGTGCTTGCGGCCAAAGCGCCCCTCGTCAGCGGCAGCATGTCTGGCTAGACGGGGGTGATCCGGCGGATGGTACGGCGCTTCCGTCCCGCGTTCGCCTTCAATCGATTCGACACCCGAAAGCCATGGCCGACACACCCGCCCCCACGCCGATGATGGCGCAATATCTGGCGCTCAAGGAAGAAGCGGGCGATTGCCTGCTATTCTATCGCATGGGCGATTTCTTCGAGCTGTTCTTCGAGGATGCGCGGATCGCGAGCCAGGTGCTCGACATCGCGCTGACCGCGCGTGGCGAACATGCCGGGGAGAAGATCCCGATGTGCGGCGTGCCCGTCCATGCGGCGACGGCCTATCTCCAGCGGCTGATCAAGGCGGGGCACCGCGTGGCGATCGCGGAGCAGACCGAAAGCCCGGAGGAGGCGCGCAAGGCACGCGGATCGAAGGCGCTGGTGAACCGCGCGATCATCCGCTTCGTCACCCCGGGAACGCTGACCGAGGAAGCGCTGCTCGATGCGCGCGCGGCGAACTGGTGCGTCGCGGTGGGCGAGGCGGCGGGCGGCGTCGGGATCGCGGCGGCGGACGTGTCGACCGGGCGGTTCGAGGTGATCGCCTGTTCGCCCCATGCGCTGGGCGCGGAGCTCGCGCGGCTGGCGGCGGCGGAAGTGGTGGCGGCCGAGGGGAGCGACGCGCCGGCGACGGTGTGGCGGCCGCGTGGTGAGTTCGACAGCGCGCGCGGCGAGGAGCGGCTGAAGCGCCTGCATGGCGTGGCGACGCTCGACGGCTTCGGCCAGTTCGATCGCGCGATGCTGGCCGCGGCGAGCGGGCTGATCGCGTACCTCGACCATAATGGAAAGGGCACGCTGCCGTTCCTGCGCGCGCCGGTGATCCGCCGCAGCGCCGAGACGATGGCGATCGATGCGGCGACGCGCGAGAGCCTGGAGCTGACCTGCACCGCCGGCGGCACGCGCAAGGGCAGTCTGCTCGATGCGGTGGACCGCACCGTGACCGGGGCGGGGGCACGGCTGCTGGCGGCCGACATCGGCGCGCCGCTGATGGACAAGGCGGCGATCGAGGCGCGGCTGGCGCTGGTCACGCTGTTCCACGACGATGGCGACCTGCGCGCGCGGTTGCGCGAGCGGTTACGTGCGCTGCCCGACATCGGCCGCGCGATCGGGCGGCTGGTGGCGGGCCGGGGCAGCCCGCGCGATCTTGGGCAATTGCGCGATGGACTGGACGGGGCGTGGTTGCTGGCGGAGACGCTGCAATCGCTCGAGGCGCAGCTGGTCGACGGGGCGGGCGGCGAGCTGCTGGCCCAACTGACGCCGCGGCTGCGCGGGCATGGCGAGCTGATTGACCTCCTCAAGCGCGCGCTGGTGCCCTCGCCACCGATCGATGCGGCGAATGGCGGCTTCATCGCCGAGGGCTATGACGCCGCGCTCGACGATCTGCGCGATGCGGGATCGGGCGGGCGCAAGGCGATCGCGGCGCTGGAGGCGCGCTATCGCACCGAGACGGGGATCAACGGCCTGAAGATCCGGCACAACAATGTGCTGGGCTATCATGTCGAGGTGCCGGCGAAGAATGCCGAGGCGCTGATGAAGCCCGACAGCGGCTTCACCCATCGCCAGACGATGGCGGGGGCGGTGCGCTTCAACGCGCCCGAGCTGCACGAGGTGGCGAGCCGGGTGACGCAGGCTGGCGCGCATGCGGTGGCGGCGGAGGCGGCGCATCTGGAGGATCTGATCGCTGCCGCGCTGGCCCGCGCCGAGCCGATCGCAGCGAGCGCGGATGCGCTGGCGCGGCTGGACGTTGCGGCCGGGCTGGCGGAGCGCGCTGCGGAGGGCGGCTGGGCACGGCCCGCTCTGGTCGAGCATCCCTGCTTCGAGATCATCGGCGGGCGGCATCCGGTGGTGGAGGCGGCAGTGGCGAAGGCTGGCGAGCGGTTCGTCGCCAATGATTGCCTGCTGTCCGAAAGCTCGCGGCTGTGGCTCGTCACCGGCCCCAACATGGGCGGCAAGTCGACGTTCCTGCGCCAGAATGCGCTGATCGCAGTGCTGGCGCAGGCGGGAAGCTATGTGCCCGCCACCAGCGCGACGCTGGGATTGGTCGACCGGTTGTTCAGCCGCGTCGGCGCGTCGGACAATCTGGCGCGCGGGCGATCGACCTTCATGGTCGAGATGGTCGAGACTGCGGCGATCCTGGCGCAGGCGACGCCGCAAAGCTTCGTCATCCTCGACGAGGTGGGGCGTGGCACGTCGACCTATGACGGGCTCGCCATCGCCTGGGCAGTGGTGGAGGCGATCCATGAGGACAATCGCTGCCGCTGCCTGTTCGCGACGCATTACCATGAGTTGACGCGGCTGGCCGAGCGCTGCGACGCGCTGTCGCTGCACCATGTGCGGGCGCGCGAGTGGAAGGGCGAGCTGGTGCTGCTGCACGAACTGGCCGACGGGCCGGCGGATCGCAGCTATGGCCTCGCCGTCGCGCGGCTCGCCGGCATGCCGCCGGCCACGGTGGCGCGGGCGAAGGCAGTGCTGGCAAAGCTGGAGGCGGGGCGCGCCAAGACCGGCGGGCTGGCGGCCGGCCTGGATGACCTGCCGTTGTTCGCCGCTGCTGCGGCCGCCGTGCCGGAGGCGGTCGATCCGCTGCGTGCGGCTGTGGAGGAACTGGACGTCGATGCGCTTTCCCCCCGCGAGGCGCTGGATGCGCTGTACCGGTTGAAGGGGATCGTGCGGGAGCAGTAACGCTTCTGCTTCGTCATGCCGGGCTTGTCCCGGCATCCACCGTTCCGCGAACCCCCTGGCAGGTGGATGTGCGGACCCGTGGATGCCGGGACGAGCCCGGCATGACGGGCGTTCTTTAGTGCTGGCGTTTCGTCTCTATCGGCAGACCTGCGCTCATGGTTCCCCGCCTGCGCGGGGATGAGGCGGCAAGAGGACGGCTCCTCTTCGTTCGCTCTGAGTCTGTCAAAGGGCGTGTCGTGGACGCTGGCGTATCGAACACGTGCTTCGACAGGCTCAGCACGAACGGGTGGACAGTCGGTTCGCCCGCTTGATCCCCTGCCGCCGCGCCCCGATATGCGGGCGCGATGCAGGACACACTTACCCCCAAAGCGATCGTCGCCGCCCTCGACGCCCACATCATCGGACAGAAGGACGCCAAGCGTGCGGTCGCCGTCGCGCTGCGCAACCGCTGGCGTCGGCAGCGGCTTAGCCCTGATCTGCGTGACGAGGTTACGCCGAAGAACATCCTGATGATCGGGCCCACGGGCTGCGGCAAAACGGAGATCAGCCGCCGCCTGGCGAAGCTCGCCGATGCGCCGTTCGTGAAGGTGGAAGCGACCAAGTTCACCGAAGTGGGCTATGTCGGCCGTGACGTGGAGCAGATCGCGCGCGACCTGGTCGAGGAAGCGGTGCGGCTGGAAAAGGAACGCCGCCGCAACGCGGTGAAGGACAAGGCCGAGGAAGCGGCGATGGACCGGCTGCTTGATGCGCTGGTCGGCAAGGATTCGAGCCAGGCGACGCGCGAGAGCTTTCGTAATCGCTTCCGTGACGGGCACCTCGATCAGACGGAGATCGAGCTTGAGCTTCAGGTCGCGCCGCAGATGCCGTTCGAAATGCCGGGCGGCGGCCAGATGGGCATGATCAACCTGGGCGAAATGTTCGGCAAGCTGGGCGGCGGGCAGACCAAGCGGCGCAAGCTGCTGGTGCCGGCGGCGTGGGAAAAGCTGGTCGAGGAAGAGGCCGACAAGCGGCTCGACCAGGACGAGGTGAGCCGTGTCGCGCTGGCCGATGCCGAGGCGAACGGGATCGTCTTCCTCGACGAGATCGACAAGATCGCGGTGAGCGACGTGCGTGGCGGTTCGGTGAGCCGCGAGGGCGTGCAGCGCGACCTGCTGCCGTTGATCGAGGGCACCACGGTGTCGACCAAGTACGGCCCGATGAAGACGGACCATATCCTGTTCATCGCGTCCGGCGCGTTCCATGTCGCAAAGCCGAGCGATCTGTTGCCCGAGCTTCAAGGCCGGCTGCCGATCCGCGTCGAGCTGAAGGGCCTGACCGAGGATGATTTCGTCGCCATCCTCTCCGACACCAAGGCGTCGCTGCCGGCGCAATACAAGGCGCTGATCGGCACCGAGGGCGTCACCGTCGACTTCACCGAGGACGGCATCCGCGCGGTGGCACGCATCGCGGCCGAGGTGAATGGCGAGATCGAGAATATTGGTGCGCGCCGGCTGCAGACCGTGATGGAGAAGCTGCTGGAGGAAGTGAGCTTCGACGCCGAGGACCGCGCAGGAAGCTCGGTGACTGTGGATGCGGCTTATGTCGAGCAGCATCTCGCGAGCGTGGCGCGCAACACCGACCTCAGCCGCTTCGTGCTGTAATAATCCAGGGCGGGCGGCTCGTTTGTGAAGCCGCCCGTCCAGTCAGTCGATCAATAGGGCTCGACCGACACGCTGGGGCGCCGCGTCACGGTGATGCCGCGCTCGGCCATTTCCTTTTCGAAATCGTGCTGCGCATCGGCGACCTCGCGGCGATATTCGGCCCAGGCATCGACGCGATCGGCCTGGTCGTTCGCGCGGGCGAGATCGCTGCGCAACTCCCGACGCGCCTCGCTCAAGTCGGTCTTGTAATCGAGATAATGCGAGTTCGAGTCGCTATAAACCCAGCGGGGGACATCGGCCTGTGCAGCCGTTGCGAAAGCGGTACCGGCAACGGCCAGTGCGATCATGGTCTTCATCTGCCATACTCCGGCTTTTGAAAAACTGATCGTCTGAACGGATCGCCCGCGCTTTACGTTCCAGATACTATCGTTGCAGGCGGCAATGCTTTGCGATCAAATGCCTAAATCTTCGCGCATCAACGCAGCATAGCGCTTTGCCTGATGGTCGGCCGCGCCGAACTGTTGCTCGATCGCGGTGGCGCGGCGGAAATAATGGCCCACGGCAAGCTCGTCGGTCATGCCCATGCCGCCGTGCAACTGCACCGCATTCTGCCCGACGAAGCGGACGGCATCGGCCACCGTCGCCTTGGCCGCGGCAACCGCGCGGGCGCGCTGATCGGCGGGGTGGTCGACATGCAGCGCGGCGAGATAGGCCGCGGAGGTCGCCTGTTCGGATGCGATATACATGTCCACCATACGATGCTGGAGCGCCTGGAAGCTGGCGAGCGGCTGGCCGAACTGCTTGCGCTCCTTGGTGTAGGCGACGGTATCGCCCAGCAGCTTGCGGGTGAGGCCGGCGGCTTCGGCGCACAGGGCAGCGATCCCCTCGTCACGCGCCTGTTCGAGCAGCGGCAGCGCGCTGCCTTCGTCGCCGAGCAGCGCGTCGGCCGGCAGCGTCACGCCGGCGAGCGTCAGATCGGAAGCGGGCAGGCCGTCGATCAGCGCGTAATCGTGCCGCGACAGGCCATCGGCATTGGCGGGTACGAGGAACAGCGACACGCCGCGCACGTCGCGCGTATCGCCCGAGGTGCGGGCGGTGACGAGCAGCCAGTCGGCGCCGGGCGCACCGGCCACGACGACCTTTTCACCATCGAGGATCCAGCCGTTGCCGCTCCGCCGCGCGGTGGTGGCGACGGCTTCCAATGCCTGCCGGCTGTCGGCTTCACCGGCGGCGAGGACGGCACGCACGCTGCCGTCGGCGATGGTCGGCAGCAGCGCCTCGGCGCGATCGCCGCCGGTGCGTTTCAGCAGGCCGGCGGCGATCACCGCGGTTTCGATGTACGGCACGGGGGCGAGCGCCTCGCCGAGCGCGTCGGCCACCACCATCACCTCGACCGCGCCGCCGCCGAGGCCGCCGACTTCTGCCGGCAGGGCAGCGCCGAGCACGCCGAGATCGCGGCCGAGCGCCTGCCACAGCGCGGCGGCGTCGCGCGGGCGGTGGGGATCGAATGCGAAGCTCTGCGCCAGATAGCGCGTGAGCGTGTCACGCAGCATCACCTGCTCGTCGCTGAGCGACAGATCCATGGCCCTCTCCCGTCCTATTCTTGGAACACGCTATGAATTGGCGCGGGAGCGGACGCAAGGCTCAGTCGGCGGCGACTGGCCCCGCGCCGTTGGCCGAGGGGCGGCGGCATAGCCACACGATGATCAGCAGCCCGGCGCTGAGATAGGCGGACAAGCGGAACAGATCGGTCGAGGCGAGAAGATAGGCCTGGCCGACCATCTGCCGAGTGATGACCGCCGCCGCCTGCGTCGCGTTCATGCCGAGGTTCATCAGCCCCTCGCTGGCCATCTGGTAGGGCACGTTGGTGCCGATCGCTTCGGATAGGCGGCCCTGGTGCAGCGCCTCTCGGCGATCCCAGGCGGTGGTGATGATCGACGCGGCAAAGGCGCCGGCGACGATGCGGGTGAAGTTCGACAGACCGGTGGCGGACGGCAGCCGCTCGGGCGGGATACGATCGAGCGAGATGGTGAGCATCGACAGGAAGAAGGTCGACATGGCGATGCCCTGCACCAGCAGCGGAAACACGAAATCCCAGAAGCCGGCGTAAGTGGTATAGCCCGAGCGCATCCAATAGCTGACTGCAAAGGCGACGAATGCGACGCTCGCCAGGATGCGCGCGTCGATCTTGCCCGACAGCCGCGCGCTCAAGGGCGTGAGCAGCACCGCGACGACGCCGCTGGGTGCCGCGACAAGGCCGGCCCAGGTGGCGGTGTAGCCAAGCTGGGTCTGAAGCCACAACGGCAGCAGCAGGATGTTGGCGAAGAACACCGCATAGCCGAGGCAAAAGGCGATGTTGCCGATCGCGAAATTGCGGCTGGCGAACAGCGAAAGGTCGACGATCGGATTGGCGTCGGTCAGCTCCCAGATCAGCCAGGCGACGAAGCCGACGCCGGCGATCACCGTCAACACGACGATCATCGGATCGTTGAACCAATCGGCATTCTTCCCGAGATCCAGCATCACCTGGAGCGAGCCGACCCACAGCACCAGCAGGGCAAGGCCGACGGTGTCGATCGGCACCTTCGCAGTCGGCGTTTCGCGGTCCTTCAGGTTCGCCCAGCAGATCGCGATGGTGAAGATGCCAAAGGGCACGTTGATCAGGAAGATCCAGCTCCAATGGTAATTATCGGAGATGTAGCCGCCCAGGATCGGCCCCATGATCGGCGCGACCAAGGTGGTCATCGACCAGATACCGAGCGCGGTGGCGCGCTTTTCGGGCGGGAAGACCGAGATCAGCAGCGCCTGGCTGCCCGGCATCATCGGCCCGGAAACGGCGCCCTGCAGAACGCGAAAGATGATGAGCGAGGGCAGGCTCCACGCGATACCGCACAGGAAGGAGGCGAGCGTGAAGAGCGCCAGCGAGGTGCAAAAGGTGCGCACCACGCCGAAGCGGCGCATGAGCCAGCCGGTGAGCGGCACCGAAATACCGTTGGCAACGGCAAAGGCGGTGACGATCCAGGTCGAATTGTCCGAGCTGACGCCGAGATTGCCGGCGATCGTCGGCAGCGAGACGTTGGCGATGGTGGTGTCGAGCACCATCATGAAGGTGCCGAGCGCCAGCGCAAAGGCGACGAGGCCGAGCCGCGCGCCGGTCAGCGGGCGCGGCTGTGCAGGGGCGCCGCCTGCGCGCGCGCCGGCGGGGGCCGCGGCGCTAGCCACCGTGCCGGTCCGTTGGTGCGGCGGGGCGGAGAGCGGGGCGGATCATCGGATCAGCGGTTCGCAGCGATGATCTGCGCGATCTTCGCCTCTACCTCGGGATCCGCCTCGGTCACGTTGCCGCGATAGGGCTGCGCTGCGGGGGCGGCGAGGCGAGCGCCGGCGGTGCGCGCGGTATCCACCTTGGCCATCACCGACAGGCCGACGCGCAGCGGATTGGCGCGCAGCTCCTTCGGATCGAGCGCGATGCGCACGGGCACCCGCTGCACGATCTTGATCCAGTTGCCGCTGGCGTTCTGCGGGGGGAGGAGGGCAAAGGCATTGCCGCTGCCGGCCGACAGACCAGCGACGCGGCCGTGATAGATCACTTCGTCGCCATAAGCATCCGCCACCACCGTTGCCGGCTGGCCGATGCGCAGGTCCTTGAGCTGCGTTTCGCGGAAGTTCGCGTCCACCCACAGGCGATTAAGTGGCACAACCGCCATCAGCGGGGTGCCGGCGGCGATCTGCTGGCCGACCTGCGCGTTACGCTGTGCGACGACGCCGTCGATCGGGGCGACGATAATGCATGTGGCTGCGCATGATCGCGGCACGGCGATAGGCGGCGATCGCGGCGAGCACGGCGGGATTGGTGTTCACCGCCGTGCCGGCGACGGTGCTCTGTGCCTGGGTGCGGCGGCTGCGCGCGAGGTTCAGCGCGGCGCGGGCGACCTTTACCTGATCGGCGGCGTGGCTGAGCTCCTCGCCCGAGACGGCGCCCTCGGCGGCGGCACCGCGGCGGCGGGTGTAATCGGCCTGCGCGGCGGAAAGCTGCGCCTCGGCCTGGACGACGGCGGCGTTTGCTTCGCCGACGCGCGAGAAATCGGCGCGCGTGCCGCGCACGGCGCGGGCAAGCTCGGCCTCGGCAGCGGCGAGGTTCACGTCGGCAGTCAGCGGATCGAGGTCGATCAGCGGCTGGCCGGCCTTCACCGATTGCGTGTTATCGGCATGGATGGCGAGGATCGTGCCCGGATCGCGCGCGGTGATCGCGACCACGTCACCGGCGACATAGGCGTCGTCGGTTTCCTCTTCGGGCGCGGCGAGCAGGAAGTGGAACACGGCCCAGACCGCAATACCGACGACCACGATGATCGCCAGGCCGGTCAGGAGCCGGCGGCGCAGCGCCGGGCGGCCGGCGGAGGGCGGAGTGGGAACGGCGGTATCGCTCATGATGCAGGGTTCCGGGAAGGGTCAAAGCCGCCGCCGAGCGCCTGCGCCAGCCGCGCACGGGCGGCGAGTGCGTCAACGGCGAGGGTAGCGGCGGCAAGCTGGGCGTCGAGCAGGCGAATGTCGGTGTCGATGCCGGTCAGGCGTGAATCGAGCCCGGCGTTGATGCGCACGGCGTTCAGGCGGTTGGTTTCGGCAAAGCCGCGTACCACTTGCGCCTGCGCCGCCGCTTCCGCCTCGTTGGCGCGGATGGTGGCAAGCGCGTCGGCCGCCTCGCGCACCGCGCCGACCACCGTGCGGTTATAGTCCGCAATGGCGAGGTCGACCTGTGCGGTGGCGCCGGCGAGATCCGCCTTCAGACGGCCGGAATCGAAGATCGGCAGATTGAGGGCGCCGCCAGCGCCTGCGGTGCCGGCATCGGGGTTGAAGAAATTGCCGATGCCGACTGCCTGGAGGCCGGCAAGCGCGATCAGATTGACGTTCGGGTAAAAGGCCCGGCGTGCGACCTGGCGGCCGGCAGCGGCGGCATCGACCCGCGCGGCGGCGGCTGCGATGTCAGCGCGGCGGGCGAGGAGATCGGCGGGGATGGAGGCCGGCAGGGGCAGGCTGGTCGGCGCGGCAAGGCGCGTCTGGCCGATGGTGGCGGCGTAGTCGGTGCCGCGACCGGCGAGTGCGGCGAGCGCTTCGACGGCGAGGACGCGGGCGGCCTCGGCGCGGGTCAGCGCAACGCGGGCCTGCGCCAGCAGCGTGGTGGCGGCCTGCACGTCGAGCTTGCTCGCCAGCTGGTTGCGCACGCGCGAGTTGACCAGCTGCACCGCCTGTTCGCGGGTGGCGATGGTCTGGCGGGCGAGGGTAGCGACGCGCTCGGCGCGGGCGACCTCGGCATAGGTGGTGACGATCGAGCCGGCGAGCATCAGCCGCGCGGCCTCCGCGTCATAGGCGCTGGCAGCGAGCGAGGCGCTCGCACCCTCGATCGCGGCGCGCTGGCGGCCGAAAAGATCAAGGTTCCACGACAGGTTCGCCTGCGCCGAGCCGAGGAAGCGGATGCTGCCCGCAAACGGCGGGGGTATCGTGTAACGGCCCGAGAGACGCGCGGCCTGCGCCGACACGTCGCCGGTGATGTTCGGGCCAAGATTGGCCTCCTGGCGGCCAAGCGTGGCCTGCGCCTGTCGGACCCGCGCGAGCGCGGCGTCGAGATCGGGGCTGCCGGCGAGCGCATCGGTGACGACGCGGTTCAGCTGCGGATCGCCGAATGCGGTCCACCAGGTCGGGTCGATCGCCGGCATGGGGGCGCCGGTGAGGCCGAGATCGACTGGCGCCTTTGCGGTCAGTTGCGGCGCGGTGTCGGGCGGGGTGCAGGCGGCGAGCAAGGCCGCGAGTGACGCCGCGCCGAGCGCGCGTGGGTGCATCGCGATCAGGCGGCGCATGCGTCGCTGTCCTCCGCCATCTTTTCCTCCATGGTGGTGCGCAGCCGCTGCAGCACGGCGATCATCTCGGCGATCTGCGCGTCGCTCCAGTCGGCCAAGAAGCCGTTCCAACAGTCGATCACCTTGCGCTTGGCAGCGATCGCCGTGGCCGCGCCCGCCGGGGTAAGCGACAGACGGATCAGGCGACGGTCGGCATCGTCGCGCTGGCGCGAAACCCAGCCTTTTGCCTCCATCTGGTCGATGAGGCGGGTCATCGCGCCCTTGTCGTGCCCGAGCTTGCGCGCAAGGCCGACGCAGGTGTCGGCATGACCGAAGTAGAGCGACACAAGGGTGGTCCATTGCGTTGCGCTCAAGCCATCATCGGCGAGCGTGCGATCGACGGCGGCCACGTTCATCTGGTGGATCAGGCGCACCAGGTAACCGGGCGAGGTTTCCGGATAGAAGGACGAGTCGGTGAATGCCACATTGGTTGCTTAGGCAACGATTGCCTCGGCAGTCAATGCATGTGACGAAATGTTGCTGACTTTCCAGTGCGCCGCGCGGCGCCTAGGCTGGCCGGATTGTAGAGGAGTTGCGCATTGCGTCTGTCGATCTCTCTGGCTGCGAGCGTCGCGGCCATGGCCCTTGTTCCCCCTGCTTACGCCCGGGCGACCACGCCCGCGCCCGTTTCGGCCAAGGCGGCGCCGGTTGCCGATCTGGTGAAGGCGATCGACATTCCGTTCGAGCAATTCACCCTGCCCAACGGCCTGCGCGTGGTGGTGCACACCGACCGCAAGGTGCCGGTGGTGGCGGTGTCGGTGTGGTATGACGTTGGGTCCAAGCACGAACCGAAGGGCCAGACCGGCTTCGCGCACCTGTTCGAGCATCTGATGTTCAACGGCAGCGAGAATGCGCCCGGCGACTTCTTCGAGCCACTGAAGCAGGTGGGCGCGACCGACCTCAACGGCACGACCTATTTCGACCGCACCAATTATTTCGAAACGGTGCCGACCGCCGCGCTGGAGCAGGCGCTGTATCTCGAAAGCGATCGCATGGGCTGGCTGACCGGCGCGATCTCGCAGGCCGTGCTCGATGAGCAGCGCGGGGTGGTGCAGAACGAGAAGCGGCAGGGCGACAACGAGCCTTATGGCCTGGTGCGCTACAAGATGATCGAGGGCGTGTTCCCCGATGGTCACCCTTACGGCCACAGCACGATCGGTTCGATGGCGGATCTGGATCGCGCCAGCCTGCAGGACGTGAAAAACTGGTTTCGCGACCATTATGGCCCGAACAATGCCGTGCTGGTGCTGGCGGGCGACATCGATGTGCCCACCGCCAAGCGGCTGGCGACCAAATACTTCGGGCCGATCAAGCGCGGGCCGGAGAGCGTCGCGCCGCCCGCCCCGGTGCCGGCGCTGGCGCAGCCGAAGAGCGAGGTGATGAAGGACCAGGTGGCGGCGCCGCTGGTGGTGAAAAGCTGGCCGGTGGCGGGTCTCAATGATCCAGCCGCGCCGGCACTGGAAGTTGCGGCGTCGGTGCTTGGTGGGCTGGCGAGTTCGCGCTTCGACAATGCGCTGGTGAAGGGCGACAAGACCGCGGTTCAGGTGAGCGCGAGCTATTCCGATTTCGCGCAGGTCGGCACATTCACGATCAATGCGGTGGTACGGCCGGGCGTCGACCCTGCAACGGTGTCGCGCCGGCTGGACGAACTGGTCGCCGAATTCGTGCGCAAGGGCCCGACGCCCGACGAGGTGCAGCGCACGCTGACCACCACCATCTCGCGCCGGATCGGCGGGCTGGAATCAGTTGGCGGCTTTGGCGGCAAGGCCGTCGCGCTGGCGGAAGGGGCGCTCTATTCGGGTGATCCGGGCTTCTACAAGAAGCAGCTGGCCGCGCTGGCGGCGCAGACCCCGGCCAGCGTGAAGGCGGCGGCGCAGAAGTGGCTGACGCGCCCGGCCTATAGCCTGACGGTCGTGCCGGGTGCGCGCGACGCCTATGAGGAGGCGCAGGTGCCGCCGCCGGCCGCGCAGACGAAGGCACCGGAAACGCCGGTGAAAGGCACGCGCCCGCCGATGCCGCCGGTCGGCGAGGTGAGCGGATTGTCCTTTCCGGCCGTGCAGCGCGCACGCCTCGCGAACGGGATGGAGCTGGTGTACGCGCAGCGTGACACCGTGCCGATCACGCAAATGGTGGCGAGCTTCGATGCCGGCGCGGCGGCCGATGTTTCCGGCAAGCTGGGCACGCAGGGCATGATGCTGGCGATGCTCGACGAGGGTACGGCGCGGTTCAACTCGATCCAGCTTGCCGAGGCCAAGGAGCGGCTTGGGCTCGATATCTTTACCGGGTCGTCGGCGGATCGCACCACCGTCAGCTTTCGGGCGCCGAGCGCGAACCTGACGGCGGCGCTCGACATCTGGGCCGACCTGCTGCGCGCGCCGACCTTTCCGGAAAGCGAGCTGTCGCGCGTGCGGGCGCAATTGCTGACGCAGATCGCGCAGGAGCAGACCGATCCCGAGGGCATCGAGCAGCGGATCGTGCCGCCGATCCTGTACGGCCCGGCGCATCCCTATGCGAAGAACCAGGGCAGCGGCGATGCGGAGGCGGTGGCGGCGCTGACCCGCGCGGACCTGATCGCCTATCACCGCGCCTGGCTGCGGCCGGACAAGGCCAAGGTGTTCGTCGTTTCCGATCGGCCGATGGCCGAGGTGAAGGCGGGGCTCGACCGGGCGCTGGCCGGCTGGACGGCGCAGGGCGCGGCGGGGACCAAGGTGTTCCGCGAGGATCGCATGATGCCGGCGGCGCGCATCGTGCTGGTCGATCGGCCCAACTCGCCACAATCGCGCATCACCGGCGTGCAGCGCACGGGGCTGCGCGGCACGCAGGACCTGCTGCCGGTGGTGACCGCCAACGACGCTTTGGGCGGCGACTTCCTCGGCAGGATCAACATGGATCTGCGCGAGGACAAGCATTGGTCCTATGGCGCCTATGGCGGCTTCGCGCGCCATGTGGAGGCTGCGCCTTATCAGCTGAGCGCGCCGGTGCAGGCCGACAAAACCGGTGCCTCGATCGCCGCGATGAAGAGCGAGATCGGCGCGTTCGTGGGTAGCAAGCCGATGACCGAGGCGGAGTTCCAGCGGACAATTACGGGGGCGACTCGTTCGCTGGCGGGCGACTTCGAGACGTCGGGCGCGGTGCTGGCGGCGATGCAGGCCAACGACCTGTATCGGCGACCCGACGATTATTATGCCACCATCACGCAGCGCTATCGTGCGATGACGCGTGACGAGCTGAACGGCGCGATCCGTAGCGTCATCGACCCGAACCGCTTCATCTGGGTGGTGATCGGCGACGCCAAGACGGTGCGCCCTCAGCTTGACACGCTGGGACTGCCGGTCGAGGTGTTGCCCGCCGCGTCCGTGACGGACGCACCCGAGGAGAGTGAATGATGGCTGGAGTGGACGGCACCTACGACGTCACGGTGAAATCGCCGCTGGGCGACCAGAAGTCGACGCTGACCGTGAAGAGCGACGGCAACACCTTCACCGGCACCAATTCGGGCGCGATGGGTTCGTCCGACGTGTCGGGCGAGGTGAACGGCAACACGCTGACCTGGAAGCAGCAGATGACCGTGCCGATGCCGATGACGCTGGACATGAATGTGACGATCGACGGCGACACGGTGAACGGCACCGTCGGCGCCGGCGCGTTCGGCAGCTTCCCGCTGACCGGCACGCGGGTCGGCTGACCTTTTCGATTTCCCCTCCTCCTTCATGGGGGAGGGGGTTTGGCCGATCAGCCCCGTTTCAGGCGAGCGACCACTTCCTCCAGCTGATCGGTGGCGGCGTTCCAGCCGGGCTCGAAGCCCATGGCGGCATGCTGATCGCGGGCCTCGGCGCTCCAGTGGCGCGCCCGCGCGGTGTAGCGCGTTTGCCCTTCATGCTCGGCGAATTCGTCGATCCGCACCAGGAACGGCTCGGCCGGTATCCAGCCGGCCTTGAGCGCGTCGGTAGAGACGATCCGCTGCTGCGGGATCACCTCCAGATAAACGCCCTCCGACGCATTTTCCTTGCCATCGGGCCGCGCATCACCGACGCGCTGCGCCCGCCAGTGCGCACGTCATTTTCGATCACCTCGAGCGTCCACGGGCGCGGCACGAACCATTCGGCATAATGATGGGTCCATGCCTGCCAGACGGTGGCGACGGGCGCGTCGATGACGCGTTCGATCTTCAGCTCGAACATAATTTCAGTCCCTTTCGGCCTAAGCGCCGGCGCGGGCGCGCTCGATCGCGGCGATGTCGATCCTGGTCATGGTCATCATCGCCTCCATCGCGCGCTTCGCCGCGTCGCGATCGGGATCGGCCATCGCCGCCATCAGGGCGCGCGGCGTGATCTGCCAGGAGAAGCCCCAGCGGTCCTTGCACCAGCCGCAGGCGCTCTCCGCCCCGCCATTGTCGACGATGGCATGCCAATATCGATCGGTTTCGGCCTGATCGTCGGTGAGCACCATGAAGCTGACGGCTTCGTTGGGGGTGAAGGTCGGCCCGCCGTTCAGGCCGAGGAAGGGGCGGCCGAGCACGGTAAATTCTACCGTCAGTTCCTCGCCGGCTGGCATGGTGGGGTTGTCGGTTGCGGCGTCGAGCGCCTGGCCGACGTGGCTGTCCGGGAACAGCCCGGCGTAGAAGGCGGCTGCCTCACGCGCCTGACCGCGATCGAACCAGACGCAGGTTACCAGTTTGTCGTTCGGCATGCGTGTTCTCCCTGATGTGCAATCAAGCGCCTACGCCGGTCGCGACGATGCCGAAGGGCGCGCCCTGCGGATCGCTGGCGACGATCACCATCTCGCCGCCCGGCACCGCCATCGGCCCGGCGCGCACGGTGCCGCCGCCGGCGGTCACCTTTGCGGCGGCGGCCGCGATATCGGGCACGCGAAAGTAGAACAGCCAGCCGGGTGGCTGGCCGCCGGCCTTCATGGTGGCGCCGATTGTCTCGCCGTTTGCCTCGACAAAGGTGTAATCGCCCAAGTCGCCGGGCATGGTCATGCGATCGGGATAGCGCCAGCCGAACACCGCCGCGTAAAAGGCGTCACCCGCGGCGGGATCGGTGGTGGCAAGCTCATGCCAGTTGCACTTGCCCATGCCGGTGCGGTCCCACGCGCGGCTCGGCTCATCTTTGGCCCCGCGCATGACGTAGAACGTGTTGCCTTGCGGATCGGCGACCATCGCCAGTCGGCCGACGCCGGGCACGTCGAAGGCGGGCAGGTGAACGCTGCCGCCGGTCGTAGTGACCGCCGCCACCGTCTGATCGACGTCATCAACGCCGATGTAGAACAGCCATGTCGGTCGCGCGCCGCCCGCCACCATTTCGGGCGAGAGCCGCATCAGGCCGCCGATCGCCTCGCCGGTGCCGATGTCGATCATGCGGTAATCCATGTCGCCATCAGGCCGCGCGCCGATCGTCCAGCCGATCACATCGCCGTAGAATGCCTTGGACGCGTCGGGATCGGGCGACAGCAGTTCGTACCAGATCGGTGTTCCATGCGGGTTGCGCATTGCAGCTCTCCCCTGGCTCAGCGGTCAACGACGGGGACGAAGCCGCCGAACATCATGCGTTTGCCATCAAACGGCCGATCGTCCCCGGCTGATAGCCGCTCGTCACGCATCAGCTTTTCCCAGCCGGCGTCACGGATCGGCTTGGATGGCCACACGATCCAGCCGAACGCGACGGTTTCGCCGTCACTAATGTGTGCGGCGCGGCGGAAATCGGTGAGCGTGCCGGCGGGCACATCGTCGCCCCAGGTGTCGACGACGCGGGTGGCGCCTGCGTCGAGAAACGCTGCGGCGGATGTTTCTGCGAAAGCACGATATGCCTCCTTGCTGCCGGCCGGCACGGGCAGGACGACGCCGTCGACATAGCCGCAGGCACCGCCGGGCCCCGCGGCGTGCAACAGCTCGAACCCGGCATGGATCATGCGTTTGCCGTCGAAGGGCATCTCGCCCATGCTTGCCATGCGCGGATCGCTCATCATCTTCTGCCCGGCGCTGTCGCGGGTCGCCTTGTCGGGATATTCGACCCAGCTGAACAGCACCATCTCTTCCGCCGTCGCCTGCACTGCGCCGTACAGGTCGTTGACGGTGCCGTGGGGCACATCGTCGCCCCATCCTTCCACCATGCGGCGCGCACCGAACTCCCTGAACAGATCAAGCCCGCTTTCCGCATGGTCGATGTAGCGCTGCCGATTGGCTGTCGGCACCGCGACGACGAAGCCGTCGACATCGGTCATGCCGTTTGCCTCATTCGGTCGAGCCACGCCTGGATCTCGGGCGGGGGTGATCCGGTGAAGCCCGCCAGTTGATCGGCCAGCGCGCGCTGGAATGCGGGGCGGGCGGTACCGCGCGCGACATAGGCGGCGAGATTGTCGTAGGGATCGAGGAAGCCGTCGCCTTCCATGATGCGCAGCACGGCGATCATCATGAGGTCGCCGGCGGTGAACTGGTCGCCGTCAAGCCACTGTCGCGAGCCGAGGCGCGACGACAGTTCGGCGAAGCGCTGATGGATGCGCTGCTCGACCGCCGGCAGGCGCGGTTTGGACCAGGGCTCGTGTGCCTCAAACAAGGTGGCATAGGCATGGTCGGTGATCGGCGGCTCGACGCTGTTCAGCGCGGCGAACATCCATTCGATCGCGCGTGCGCGTGCCGCCGGATCCTTTGGCAGCAGGCCGTCGTGTTGTTCGGCGATGTGGAGCACGATCGCACCCGATTCGAACAGGATGAGATCGCCGTCTTCATAGGTGGGTACTTGGCCGAAGGGCTGGCGTGCGCGATGCGGCTCCTCCTTCTGGCTGCCTTGCGTCAGGTAAAGGACATCATAGGGCTGACCGACTTCCTCCAGCGCCCAACGGACGCGCAGGTCGCGCACCTGGCCGCGTGCGAAATCAGGCACCCAGTCAAAGGCGGTAATAACGGGGTTCGGCATCCTCTTTCCTCCTGAGATCGCGCCAACTCTTCTTGAGTGCTCGCGGCATGTTGCGACTCGACCCTTGAGGAAGGTGCCTGCGCAAGTTATAAATAGCAACTATGAAGTCACTAAAAGTAACTGGCGCGGCGCAAGCGAGAGCGAAGCGGTGGTATGACGATGCGTGTGGCACCGCGTTGGCGATGGAGTTGGTGGGAGAGCGATGGTCCTTGCTGGTGGTGCGCGAGCTGCTGTTCGGGCCGCGCCGATTTGGCGAACTGAAGGCATCGCTCGGCGGGATCAGCGCCAATGTGCTGACGCAGCGGCTCGAAGGGCTGGAGCGTGCGCACATCGTGAAGCGAGACGTGCTGCCGCCGCCCGCCAATGTGCCGGTCTATGCGCTCACGCCCTGGGGCTATGAGGCGGAAGAGCCAATCAAGGTGCTCGGTGGCTGGGCGGCGCGCTCGCCCGATCATGATCCCACGCTGCCGCTGTCGCCAGCGTCGATGATGCTTTCGCTGCGTACGATGCTGGACCGGGCGGCTGCGGCGCGGATGCCGGCGATGTCGGTCGGCTTTGCCTTCGGCGCCGAGTCTTTCGTCGCGCGGCTGGCGGATGGCGAACTGCCGATCACGCGCGGAACAGGGGCGGTGGACGTGCATTTCGCCACGACACCGCCGATGATGGCGGCGCTGACCTATATGAAGCGACCGATCGAGGAAGCCGAAGCGGCGGGCGCTCTGGTGTTCACCGGCGACCGCGATCTGGCGGCGCGCTTCATCGATCTCTTCCACCTGCCGGCGAAAGCAAAAGGTTGAATAACCGCCGCCAAGCCGCCTAAGGCAGTCGTGTTACTTCCGAGGCGCGCATGACCGATATTCCCAACACGCTTCCCGACAGCCGCGAGACGACGATCCTCGACGCGCCCGACAAGATGGTCAGCGTGCGCGAGATGTTCGGCATCGACAGCGACATGCAATGCCCCGCGTTCAGCGAGGCGGACGAGCGCGTGCCCGATCTCGATCCCGCTTATGTGTTCGATCCGGACACGACCATGGCGGTGCTGGCGGGCTTCGCGCACAATCGCCGTGTGATGGTGCAGGGGTATCACGGCACCGGCAAGTCGACGCATATCGAGCAGGTTGCGGCGCGGCTGAAATGGCCGTGCATCCGCATCAACCTCGACGCGCACATCAGCCGCATCGACCTGATCGGTCGCGATGCGATCGTGTTGAAGGACGGGCAGCAGATCACCGAGTTTCGCGAGGGCCTGCTGCCGTGGGCGCTGCAGACGCCGACCGCGCTGGTCTTCGACGAATATGACGCCGGGCGCCCCGACGTGATGTTCGTGATCCAGCGCGTATTGGAGACCGAGGGCAAGCTGACGCTGCTCGACCAGAATCGCGTGATCCGCCCGAACCCGCATTTCCGCCTGTTCGCCACCGCCAACACGGTCGGCCTGGGCGACACCAGCGGGCTGTATCATGGCACGCAGCAGATCAACCAGGGTCAGATGGACCGCTGGAACATCGTGGTCACGCTGAACTATCTGCCCGCCGCGACCGAAGCGAACATCGTGCTCGCCAAGTCGGGCGAGTACGACAAGCCGGAAGGCAAGAAGCAGGTCGAGGACATGGTCCGCGTGGCCGACCTGACGCGCAAGGGCTTCATCAACGGCGATATTTCCACCGTGATGAGCCCGCGTACGGTGATCACCTGGGCGCAGAACACGCTGATCTTCAAGGACGTGGGCTTCGCCTTTCGCCTGTCGTTCCTCAACAAGTGCGACGAGGCGGAACGCCCGCTCGTGGCGGAATATTACCAGCGCGTGTTCGGCAAGGACCTGCCCGAAAGCGTGGTGGGGAAGGCGTAACGCCACGAGGTGACCCGCCGCGCCATCCTGCACATCGGCACGGAGAAGACCGGCACGACGGCGCTTCAGATGGCGTTTCGGCGCGACGCCGAGCGACTGGCGACGCTGGGCGTCCGCTATCCCGACTTCCGCATGCTCAACCATGCGGCGCTGGCGTTCGCCGCCGCTGACAATGCGGCAGGGGTGCAGGACCTCGGGCCGCACATCGGCCTGTTGCCTGGCGAAACGCGCGCCGATTTCGTGAAACGGTTGCATGGGTGGCTGGAGAGCGAGACCAGCGCCTATCCCGAGGCGCGCTTCGTCTTCTCCACTGAGCATGCCCAGTCGCGGCTCACCAGCGCGGCTGCCGTCGAACGGGTCAAAGCAATCCTGTGCGAGCACTTCGACGAGATCGAGATTGCGGTCTATCTGCGCCGGTGGGACCGGATGGCGTTGAGCTATCATGCGACAGCCGTCCGCAATGGCGCGACGGCGCGCTTCTCCTTCAATCGCTACGCCAAGTCGCCATTGCTGGACTATCCCGGCCTGCTTGATCGCTGGGCGCAGGTATTCGGGGCCGAGCATGTCCACGTGCGGGTGTTCGACCGAGCGACACTGACCAACGGATCGATCCTCGACGATTTTGCTGCCTGTTTCGAGTTGCCGTCGCTGGGGCCGGTGGCCGACCAGAATGTCGCGATCGATGCCGGCGGGCAGGACCTGCTGCGCCTGCTCGATCGGGCAATGGAAGGCCACGCGGACGGTGAAAGGGTGGCGGTGCGCGAAGCCGTGGTGGCGGCGATCCGTCCGGACCCGCACGCGACACCGCCCGTCACGCGTGCCGAGGCGCGGCAATTCGTGGAGAGTTTTGCGGACGCCGAACTTGCTCTTCGGAAGCGATGGTTCCCGGAGCGGGCGGCGCTGTTCGATGACCGCTTCGACGATTATCCGGAGGTGCCGACGAGTTCCCGGCGAAACTGGCGTGATCTGAGCGCGGTGCTGGTCGATGCGGTGCTGGCGAGTGCGGATCGCGAAAATGGCGCGCGAGCCGAATCCCGCTACTATCGGGCACTCGCTCATAAGCGTGCCGGGCGCCTGGCGTTAGCCGAGACGGAGATACGCGAAGCAATCGGGCTGCGCCCTGGCATCGCCGGTTATTGGCTCGTGCTCGCCGATCTGCTGCAGGCGCTCGAGCGACCGGCCGATGCGCGCGGCGCGATCGAAGCGGCGCTGGCGATCGAGCCGGACAATGCCGACTTCCGGCGTGTCGCCGCGTCGCTGCGCACGTGAGGCGGCGGGTTGTGCGTCGGGCGCGAGAGGATCAATAGATAGCCATGGCCAGCGAAACGCCGCTCGATCGATTCAAGAACGTCCTTGGTGGCACGTCGCGTGCGTTGTCTGAGGAGCAGGAGGTGGAGCTTGCCTTCACCGCCGATGCGCCGACGCAATCGGGCAAGCATCTGAAGGTGCCGATGCCGGCGCGCAGCCTGCCGGCCGATCAGGTGGCAGAGGCGCGTGGCTTTGCCGATGGCTTTGCCTTGCGGCTGAAACATCACGACACGGCAATGCACCAGCGCGGTGCGCCGCAGGAGGCGCTGGCGCGCGCGGTGTTCGATGCGGTGGAGGGCGCGCGGGTCGAGGCGATCGGCAGCCGGGGCTATCGTGGGATCACCGACAATCTGGCGCGCGCATTGGATGTGAAGCTGCGCGCCGATCCGATCACCCGCGCCCGCACGCGCGACGAGGTGCCGCTGTCGACCGCGCTCGGCCTGCTGGTGCGCGAGGCGCTGACCGGGGAGCAGGCGCCGGCCGCAGCGCAGCCGGGGCTGGCGCTGGTGCGCGAGTGGATCGAGGAGCGCTCCGACCTGTCCAGCCTGGCGCTCGCACTCGATGATCAGCGGACGTTTCAGACGCTCGCCAGGAAGCTGCTGGAGGATCTGGAGCTGATCGAGAGCGATCAGGTGCCCGAGGATACCGACGACGGCGGCAGCGAGGACGAGGGCACCGACAGCGAGCAGCAGGACGAGGGCGAAGAGGGCGAAAGCCAGGACGGCGAGGGCCAGGCCGAATCCGAGCAGCGCGGCGAGCAGCGCGAGGCGGACGACAGCGAGGGTGAGGGCCAGGAGCAGGGCGAAGAGAGTTTTGACGACCTCGATGGCGAGCCCGGCGACGATGGCGAAGAGGGGATGCAGCCGGTGCGCCCCAATCGCCCGAACACCGATTGGTCGCCGCAATTCGAATACAAGGCGTGGACCAGCCAGTTCGACGAGGTGATCGCCGCCACCGAATTGTGCGACGCCGACGAGCTGGCGCGGCTACGCGGCTATCTCGATCAGCAGCTCGTGCCGTTGCAGGCCGTCGTCTCGCGGCTGGCCAATCGGTTGCAGCGTCGGTTGATGGCGCAGCAGAACCGCTCGTGGGATTTCGACCAGGAAGAAGGGCTGCTGGACGCCGCGCGGCTGGCCCGCGTGGTGATCAATCCGATGCAGTCGCTGTCGTACAAGGCGGAAAAGGACACCGAGTTCAAGGACACGGTGGTGACGCTGCTGATCGATAATTCGGGCTCGATGCGCGGACGGCCAATTTCGATTGCGGCAATCAGCGCGGATATCCTCGCGCGCACGCTGGAGCGGTGCGGCGTGAAGACGGAGATCCTGGGCTTTACCACCCGGGCCTGGAAGGGCGGGCAGAGCCGCGAGACGTGGCTCGCCGCCGGCCGCCCGCCGCAGCCCGGCCGGCTCAACGACGTGCGCCATATCGTCTACAAAATGGCGGACGAGCCGTGGCGGCGGGCGCGCAACTCGCTGGGACTGATGATGCGCGAGGGGCTGCTGAAGGAGAATATCGACGGCGAGGCGCTGCTCTGGGCGCACAACCGGCTGATCGGCCGGCCCGAGGAGCGGCGCATCCTGATGGTGATCTCCGATGGCGCGCCCGTGGACGATTCGACGCTGTCGGTGAACAGCGGATCGTACCTCGAGCGGCATCTGCGGCAGGTGATCGACTGGATCGAGCGCAAGTCGCCGGTGGAGCTGATCGCGATCGGCATCGGGCATGACGTGACGCGCTATTACAGCCGCGCGGTGACGATCATGGATGCCGAGCAGCTGGGCGGCACGATCATCGAGCAGCTCGCCGCCCTGTTCGACGCCGCGTAACGAGCGGGTGCCCGGGTGAACGCTCCGGCGTCCGCAACCGCGCCACGGACGTTCCTGCTGCTGGGTGGGGGCGGCTTCATCGGCACCAATCTGGCGGCGCGGCTGGAACGCGGCGGCCATCGCGTGCTGCTGACCGGGCATGGTACGCGCGGAGCATCGGACGGGCGCTGGGTCGACCTGCCGTTGACCGACACCGATGGCATCATGGCGCTGATCACGGATCATGCGATCGACACGGTGGTGCAGCTCGCCTCCTCCATGCTGCCGTCGAGCACGGAGGCGCATTACCAGGCCGAGCAGGACGCGATCATCGCACCGACGCGGCGGCTCGCGGCGCGGCTGGCGGATCGCGGCGTGCGGCTGGTGTTCTTTTCGTCCGGCGGCACCGTTTATGGTGCCACCAGCCGCGATTATGCGGCGGAAGACGATCCGTGCGCACCGATCGGCTATTACGGGCAGGCGAAGCTCGAAACCGAACTGCACCTCCAGTTCCTGGCGCGCACGCGCGGATTGCGGCTGCTGACGCTGCGACCCTCAAATCCTTATGGCATGCACCAGTCGCTGACGGGCGCGCAGGGGCTGGTGTCGGTCATTCTGGGCAAGCTGCGCGACGGGCGGCCGCTGGAGGTGTGGGGCGACGGCACGGTGGTGCGCGACTATATTTACATCGACGATTGCGTGGAGAGTGTCGTCGCGCTGCTGGTCGAGGATGTGGCGGGCGCCACGCTGAACATCGGCAGCGGTGTCGGCCATTCGCTGCTGGAGGTGGTGGCGACGGTCGAGGAAGCCTTGGGCGAGCGGGTGCCGTTGGTGTTTCGACCGGCGCGCCCGGTGGACGTGCCACGGCTGGTGCTCGATGTGGAACGGCTGAAAGGAATGGGCATGTACCATCATCGTCCGCTGATCGATGGGGTGCGCGATTATGCGCGGCGCCTGGGTATATGCCGGTGAGCGGGCCGCGCATCGTCGGGGTGCTCGAAACCGCGTTGTACGTCGACGACATGACGCGATCGGTGGCGTTCTTCCGCGACGTGCTGGGGCTGTCGGCGATGATCGAGAGCGATCGGCTGACCGCCTTTGATGCGGGGCATGGCAGCGTGCTGCTCGTCTTTGCGCGCGGCTTGTCTGTGGAGGATGTCGAGACACCGCGCGGGACGATCCCGGGCCATGACGGGCACGGCCCACTCCACATGGCATTCGGCATCGCGGCCAGTGACTATGACCGCTGGCACGCGCATCTGACGGCGCATGGTGTGGCGGTGACGCAGGAAGTCACCTGGCCGGCGGGCGGCCGGAGCCTGTATTTCAACGATCCCGACGGGCATGTGCTCGAGCTGGCGACACCCGGATTGTGGAAGAACGATGCGGACCGGCCCGGGACAGCGTGAGCCGATGCTTTGTGATGATTTGTTGACGGCGGAACTCCGCTCGCCATCGCTGAATTGAAAAGCAATATCTACGATTCCAGGAGTTCCCGTGATCGCTCGCAGTCTATTCGTCGCCGGCCTGCTCGCCGCCAGCGCCTGTTCCGCCGACCCGCAGGCCACTTCCGCGCCCGCCGGGACTGAGCCGGCCGCGACGACGAACAGCGGCAAGCCGTTTGCCGAGACGGTCGTTGCGGATTTCGACAGCCCCTGGGCGATGACGTTCCTGCCGGACGGGCGCATGCTGGTGACGGAGAAGGCCGGGCAGCTGCTGCTCGTGGCCGCCGATGGCAAGAGCCGCGTGACGCTGGCGACCTTGCCGGTCGATTCCGCCGGACAGGGCGGGTTGATGGACGTGGTGCTGGCGCCCGATTTCGCGCAGTCGAAGCGTGTGTATCTGAGCTGGTCGGCCGCAGGGGACGGCGGCAAGGGCGTGGTGCTGGCGCGCGGTGTGCTGAACGATGCCAAGCCTGGTGCGGAAACGCTGGACGGTGTCACCGTGCTGTTCCGCGCCACCCCGCTGGTCGAGGGCAACGGCCATTATTCGGGCCGGATCGCCTTCTCGCCCGATGGCCAACATCTGTTCTTCACCAATGGCGAGCGGCAGAAGTTCGATCCTGCGCAGGATCCCAAGGCGACGCTCGGCAAGGTGCTGCGCCTGACGCTGGATGGAAAGCCGGCGCCCGGCAATCCGCTCGCCGCCAAGGGCTTTCACCCCGCGGTGTGGAGCTACGGCCACCGCAATCTGCTGGGCATCGCGTTCGATTCGGCGGGCAATCTGTGGGAGCAGGAGATGGGGCCGAAGGGCGGCGACGAGCTGAACCTGGTGCTGCCCGGCCGCAACTACGGCTACCCCCATGTCTCCAACGGCGATCATTATGACGGCCGCCCGATCCCCGATCACAGCCCCGGCGACGGCTTCGAGGCGCCCAAGGTGTTCTGGACGCCGGTGATCTCGCCGGGTGGGCTGATGATCTATTCGGGCGACATGTTCCCGCAGTGGAAGGGCGATGCCTTTCTGGGTGGCCTGTCGTCGCAGGCGCTGGTCCGCGTCGACCTGAACGGCACGGATGCGCAAAAGGGCGACCAGTGGGACATGGGCGCGCGTATCCGCGAGGTGGAGCAGGCGCCCGATGGATCGATCTACGTGCTGGAAGACGGACAGCGCGGGTCGGAGGGGCGGATGATCCGGCTCACCCCCGCACGATAAGGTAATTCATCCGCGCGGAGGCGATCGGCTTGTCCCGGCTTTCCTGCCAGGCGATCGCTTCCACGTTGGCGATCCGGTTGCCCAGCCGGGTCACCGTGCCCGCGGCATAGGTGACGCGCTCGCGCCCACCGCGCATGAAATCGATCGTGACGTTGATCGGCTTTACCCGGCCGCCGCCTTCGCCGGTGAGCTGGTGACGTAGCGCGGCGAGTGCGGCAACCTCGATCAGCCCGGTGATCGCGCCGCCCTGCACGAAGCCGGGGCGGCCGAGCACATCGGGGCCGAACGGCATGGCGAGGATCGGCAGGCCGTCTTCCCATTGCAGGCTCGCGCCCAGCAGGTCGGCATAGGGCGGCAGCTTCATGCGCCGTCCCCCAGGAACATGAACGTGCCCGAGACATGCGCGATCGGATCGTTCGGATCGCCATCATGCGCCTGCCCGCGCACGAAGCTGATCGAGCGTTTGATCGCGTAGCATTCGCCGTGGCCGATCACGGTTTGGCCGGGCTTGGCGGGGCGCAGGTAATCGACGCGCAGGTCGAGCGTCGCATGCGGCACGAAACGACCGAGCTTGCGCATGGTGGCAAGGCTGGTGGCGATGTCCATCAGTGCGAAGATCGGGCCGGAGGCGATGACGCCCGTATCTTCGTCGCCAATGATGTCTTTCTGATAGGGCAACGTCAGTTCGCACCAGTCGGGGCCGTGCGCGCGATAGGCGATGCCGAGCCGACCGCCATGCCCGCCGAAGCGCACGTCCTTCATGCCCGGTATGTCGCCTAGAGCCTCTTCGATCTTCATGCCCGCCGTGTGACACCGGCAAGGGTGGCGTGCAATATCGCGGCATTGATGCGCGCGATCGGCTCATCTAAGTCGATCGTATCATTTATGCGGGAGAGAGACATGGAAGAGCGCGTTACGATAACGGTGAACGACGGCATTGCCGACGTGCGGCTGAACCGGGCGGACAAGATGAACGCGCTCGATCCTGCCATGTTCGCCGGGATCAATGCCGCGATCGAGAAGCTGGCCGGCATGACCGACGTGCGCGTCGTGGTGCTGTCGGGTGAGGGGCGGGCGTTTTGCGCCGGGCTCGACATGGCATCGATGGCGGCGGGCGGGTCGGGCAACGATCTGGGCAAGCGCAGCCACGGCATGGCCAATACGGCGCAGAACGTCGCCTGGGGCTGGCGCACGCTGCCGATGCCGGTGATCGCGGCGGTGCATGGCGTTGCGCTCGGCGGCGGGTTCCAGATCATGTCGGGCGCCTGCGTGCGCATCGCCCGCCCGGACGTGCGCCTGTCGATCCGCGAGACGTATTGGGGGCTGGTACCCGATATGGCGGGCCTGGCGCTGTGGCGCACGCTGGCGCGCGACGACGTGTTGCGTGACCTGACCTATAGCGCGCGCGAGTTCACCGGTGTCGAGGGTGAGCGTTATGGCTTCATCACCCGGCTGTCGGACGATCCACGCGCCGCGGCGTTCGAGCTGGCGCGCGAGATCGCCGGGCGCAATCCGGATGCGGTGAAGGCGTCGAAGCGGCTCATCAACCTGATGGCCGACGGCGACACCGCCACCATGCTGCAGGGCGAGAGCGACGAGCAGATCAAGCTGATGCGCTCGCCCAATCAGGTGGAGGCGGTAAAGGCGAACATGGAGAAGCGCGCGCCGGTGTTCGTCGACTGACGCGCCGATGGTGTGAAATGCCGCGGCGGCACGGATAAGTCGGGCCGCTGCGGCACAAAATGCGTCGATAGTGGTTGTCCTCCCCGAACAATCAGCAACGGGAGTTTACCATGGCAGACGCACTGACCGCCGACGTCAACACGGTCACCGGCAAGGTGAAGGAGACCGCCGGCGCGGCGACCAACGATCGCTCGATGCAGGCGAGCGGCGTGATCGATCAGCTCAAGGGATCGGTGCAGAAGGCGATGGCGCCGGGCGTCGACGGCCAGCCGCAGGTCGTCGGTCAGGCCAAGAGCTTCGCCAAGCAGCGCCCCTGGGCGACCGCCGCATTGGTCGGCGTGCTTGGCCTCGCCACGCTCGGTACGCTGCGCGGCAAGGGCTGAGTTCGCGATAAACGGAACGTCAGCCCGGCGGTAGAGTCGGGATCGGAGGTGTCGCGGACGCTCGATTTGGGTGTTCGCGGCACCTTTTTCACATGTCACGCCGGGCTGGTCTTGGCATCTACCGTGGCACGTTCTCAACGGTCATTCGGTACGCGGAGAAGTGGATGCCGGCACAAGGCCGGCATGACGGATGCCCTCATTCGCCGTTGACCTGCTCCGCCTTCAGTCGCTCGACGAAATCGGCAGGCAGGCTTTCGCCCTTTGGATCGGTCATCACGATCGTCGTGTCGCAGGTGGCGATGCACCGACCCGACTGGAATGCGGCGCCCAGCATCTCGAAGCTGCGATTGCCGATCCGTCCGATACCGAGCGCTACCTCCACATCCTCGGGGAAGCTGCCCTCCGCCAGATAGTTGATCTCGTTGCGCGCCACCACGGCGCGGAACGACCCCTCGGCCATCATGCCGCGACTCACCCGGCCAAGATCCTGGTTCATGCGCACGCGCGCATCCTCGAACAGCGCGGCGAAAGCGACGTTGTTGAGGTGCCCCATGGTGTCGAGGTCCTGGAAGCGGGTCTGCTTCACGTCGTGCCGGGGATAGGATTCGCGCAGCAGGCGCCAGGGAGCGGGGCGGGACATGGGTTACTCCTGACATGCAGTTCCCCGGCGAAGGCCGGGGTCCAGCAGCGGGCGTTCCGTAACTGGACCCCGGCCTTCGCCGGGGAACAATGAAGCGTGGAGGCTGTCACGAGAGCCATGTCCCGTGACGTCAGACGCGGCGGCGGGCGCCGCCGCGCTGGCCAGCCTTGGGCGAGTCAGCGCGCAGCATGCGCGCTGCCGCCCGGCGGCTCACCGGGGCGCCATGCGGATCGCGCCGTCGAGGCGGACGTCCTCGCCGTTGAAGTAGCCGTTCTCGATCATCAGCTCAGCGAGCGCGGCATATTCGTCCGGCTCGCCCAGGCGCTTGGGGAAGGGCACGGAGGCGGACAGCGCGTCCTTCACGTTCTGCGGCGCGCCCTGGAGCAGCGGCGTGTTGAAGATGCCCGGCAGGATCGTGTTGCAGCGGATACCCTCATTCATCAGGTCGCGCGCGATCGGCAGGGTCATGCCGACAACGCCGCCCTTGGATGCGGAATACGCCGCCTGGCCGATCTGGCCGTCCTCCGCCGCGACCGACGCGGTGTTGACGATGGCGCCGCGATCGCCGTCTTCAGTGGGATCGAGCGTCATCATGCCCGCGGCGGACTTCGCAATGCAGCGGAAGGTGCCGACGAGGTTGATCTGGATGATCCAGTTGAACGCATCGAGCGGGAAGTGCTTGATCGAGCCGTCTTCCTTGCTGCGGCTAGCGGTCTTGATCGCGTTACCGGTGCCGGCGCAATTCACCAGGATACGCTCCTGGCCGATCGCCTCGCGTGCCTTGGCGAAGCCGGCATCGACCGATGCCTCGTCCGTGACGTTCACCTTGCAGAACACGCCGCCGAGTTCCTTGGCGAGCGCCTCGCCCTTTTCTTCCTGAAGGTCGAAGATCGCGACCTTCACGCCCTTGGCGGCAAGCCGGCGCGCGGTGGCGGCGCCGAGGCCCGAAGCGCCGCCGGTGATGACGGCGGATACAGTGTTGTCGAGTTTCATATGTAGGATCCCCTCCCGATTGTCATGCCGGGCTGGTCCCGGCATCCACGGATGATCTTGGCGCCATGTAGCGCCTCTATCGATGACATTATGCCAAGCCCCACCGTCGATCCCGGTCTGGTGGCCGAGGTCGACGGCGGAATGGAGGCGAGGTGTTACTCCGCCGCTTGCGCGACGTCGCCCTGCCAGTCGCAATTCTCGATGATCGTGACGTTGGCGACGCCGCCGCCCTCGCACATCGTCTGCAGGCCATAACGGCCGCCGCGACGCTTCAGCTCGTGCACCAGCGTCGCCATCAGCTTCGTGCCCGAGGCGCCGAGCGGGTGGCCGAGCGCGATCGCGCCGCCGTTGACGTTCAGCTTTTCCGGGTTGGCCTTGGTATGCTCCAGCCAGGCGACCGGCACCGAGGCGAACGCTTCGTTCACTTCGTACAGGTCGATATCGTCGATCGACAGGCCGGCCTTCTTCAGCGCCTTGTCGGTCGCAAACAGCGGCTCTTCGAGCATGACGACCGGGTCGCCGGCGGTGACCGTCAGGTTCACGATCTTCGCCAGCGGCTTCAGATTGTACTTCTTCAGCGCTTCCTCGCTGACGATCAGCACCGCGCTGGCGCCGTCGCAGATCTGGCTGGACGAGGCGGCGGTCAGCACCCCGTCTTCGGACAGCTTCTTGACGCCGGCCATGCCCTCGGGCGAGGCGTCGTAGCGGATGCCCTCGTCGGTGGTGTGCTGTTCGGTGCCTTCGGGCGTTTCCACCTCGACCGGCACGATCTCATCCTTGAACTTGCCACCCTGCGTGGCGGCAACCGCCTTGCGGTGCGAGTTCAGCGAATAATCGTCGAGCTTTTCGCGCGAGAAGCCGTACTTTTTGGCGATCATCTCCGCACCAGCGAACTGGTTGAAGTTGATGCCCGGAAACTTCTCCTCGAGACCCGGCGACTTGTTCTTGCCGAGGCCGGCGTCGTAGAAGAGCTTGTAAGTCGAACCCATCGGCACGCGGCTCATGCTTTCGATGCCGGCCGCGATCACCACGTCCTGCGTGCCCGACATCACCGCCTGCGCCGCGAACTGGATCGACTGCTGCGACGAGCCGCACTGGCGATCAATCGTCACCGCAGGGGTCGATTGCGCCAGCTTCTTGGATGCGAGCACCGCATTGCGGCCGACCTGCCCGGCCTGCTCGCCGCCCTGGCTGACGCATCCCATGATGACATCCTCGACCGCGTCGCCGGGGATCCCCGATCGCTCGATCACCGCATCCAGCACCTGTGCCGCCAGATCAACTGGATGGACACCCGCGAGCTTACCCCCGCGACGACCACCAGCCGTCCGAACTGCTTCGACGATATACGCCTCGGCCATCTTCCGACTCTCCATAACAGATGTTATCCCGACCGCCCATGTGGCGCGATTTGACGCGCACGGCAAGAGGTGGAGAGGCGAATGAACGTAACCGAAGCAGTGAAGGAGCGGCGCTCCGTCCGTGGGTTCCTCGACAAGGACGTGCCGATGGAGGTGCTGAAGGATTTGGCGCTGACCTCTGCGCGCGCCGCGACCGGCGGCAACATCCAGCCGTGGCACATCGACATCGTCGCGGGCGCGAAGATGGACGAGCTAAAGGAGATCATGCGCGGCAAGCTGGAGCGGCGCGAAACCGAAAAGCCCGGCTACGACATCTATCCGCGTGAGATGACCGATGCGACTAAGGCGCGCACGTTTCAGATCGGCGAGATCATGTACGGGCACCTTGGCATTCCGCGCGAGGACAAGCGGGCGCGGGCGCAATGGTTTGCGCGCAACTTCCAGTTCTTCGGCGCACCCGCCGCATTCTTCGTGACGGTGGATCGCCGCATGGGGCCGCCGCAATGGGCCGACCTTGGCATGTACCTGCAGAACCTGATGCTGCTGGCTGTGGAAAAGGGTTTGGCGACCTGCCCGCAGGAATGCTGGGCGGTGTATCCCAACACGGTTGAGGCGTTCCTCGGCACGCCGTCCGAACGGATGCTCTTCTGCGGCGTGGCAATCGGCTATGAGGACAAGGACGAGCCGGCGAACCGCACCCGTGCACCGCGCGCGCCGGAAGAGGAATGGCTGACGGTGCTTGCCTGACATGGCTTAGCCGCCGTCGCCATCCGCGTAGCGCGGGGCGGCGGCGGACGCCTGCCCGTCAGCTAGCGGCGGGCTGAGCCTCTGAAAGGGCGGCGAGCACCATGCGCTCCCACACTGCCGGATCGCCGGCCGCTGCCATGGCGGCGCTGGGCGCGCGCAGGGTGTGCAGCACGGCAATCGCCTCGTCGCGATGGTCGGGCCAGGCGGCATCCACGGCGCTGCCGGCGGACTCCTGATCGCCGTGGCCGTTGGCGCTGAGCCGTTCGGCGGCGAGGACACGGGCGATGCGCTCCACCAGCGGCCCTGTCGCGATGTCCATGATCGTGTCTCCTCTTACCAGAGGGGCAACTGATCAGCCGGCATGGGGTTGCAGAGGCGCGCGCAGCGAGGCGCGGCCGGGACGACGGAACGCACAAGGCAGCGTTCGTGATGAGCCTGCCGAACAATGTGTCACAAGCGCGATGGCTCGCGACACAAGTTCGGCAGGCTCAGTCGAAAAGAATGAGGGTATCAGCCCTGTGCGGTCGCGCGGGCGCCGCCACCGCCGCCGCGACCACGACCGCCACGGCCGCGGCCGCCGCCACCCGGGCGACCACCACCACCGCCGCCACCACGGCGACTGGCGCTCGCATAATCGCGCGTTGCCGTGGGAGCATGCGTCGCCTTCGGCCGTGCGGGGCCGCGCTGCTGGCGCGGGCGATCCTCGCGCGGGGCGGGATCGGCGCCGATCGCCTTTACGCGCGCAGCCTTCAGCGCATCGGCGCGCTTCAGGAAGTCGGTCGGCAGGGCGCGCTGCGGCACCTTCTGACGCGTCAGCTTCTCGATGTCCTTCAGGTACGGCCGCTCATCGTCGGCGCAGAAGGAGATGGCGATGCCGCTGGCGCCCGCGCGCGCGGTGCGGCCGATGCGGTGGACATACTGCTCCGGCACGTTGGGCAGTTCAAAATTGAACACGTGGCTGACGCCCGAAATGTCGATGCCGCGCGCCGCAATGTCGGTGGCGACCAGGATCGGCACTTCGCCGCTCTTGAATGCGGCGAGTGCGCGCTCGCGCTGCGGCTGGCTCTTATTGCCGTGGATGGCGTTGGCGGCGATGCCGTTACCGGCGAGCAGCTTCACCACCCGATCGGCGCCATGCTTGGTGCGGGTGAAGACCAGCGCGCGGTCGATGCCCTCCTCCTGGATCAGGATGGTGAGCAGCGCCTGCTTTTCGGTCTGGTTGACCAGCACGACCTGCTGCTCGACGCGCTCGGCCGTGGTCGAGGCTGGCACAACAGATACCGTCTGCGGATCGGTCAGGAACTGATTGGCGAGATCACGAATCGATGTCGGCATGGTGGCCGAGAAGAACAACGTCTGACGACGACGCGGGACCATGCGCACGATCTTCTTCAGCGCATGGATGAAGCCCAGGTCCATCATCTGGTCGGCTTCGTCGAGCACGAGGATCTCGAGCATCGTTAGGTTACAGAAGCCCTGCTCAACTAGATCGAGCAAGCGACCCGGCGTAGCGACCAGGATGTCGACGCCGCGCGAGAGATCCTGCCGGTTCTTGTTGATGCTGGTGCCGCCAAACACGGTGGCAACAGTGAGGCGCGAATTGCGCGCATATAGCTTTGCATTGTCGGCGATCTGGCTGGCAAGCTCGCGGGTCGGCGCCAGCACCAGCATGCGTACATGCGTCGGCAGCACGCGCTTTTCGCTGCCGAGCAGGCGCTGAATCGAGGGCAGCACGAAGGCCGCAGTCTTGCCGGTGCCGGTCTGTGCGATGCCGAGCAGGTCGCGGCCGGTCAGCACCGTCGGGATCGAATCGCGCTGGATCGGCGTGGGGGTTTCATAGCCCTTTGCTTCAAGTGCGCGGACAAGCGGCTCGGCGAGGCCAAGGTCGGAAAATGACATGGGAATACCTGTAGGTAGCGGCCCGCAGGCCGATCGGCTTACGGGAGGCGGGGAAATTGACACCCCGCGTGATATGGGAAGCCGGTTCGATCGACCGAGACGGAGCCGGGGCCGCAAGGCCCGATCACGCTGCCGACGTCTCGATACTGCGCTAGATGCGGGCGAACCGTCGCCAAGTCAAGTTCCCGTACGATCTGGGGCACGCCTATCGAGTCCGCCGCGGCCTTTTACTCCGCCTCAACAGTTCGGTCCTAATTGGACCATGTGAAACGATCTTCCTTTACCATCAACGCCTTGCTTGCTGCACAGCTAGCGATCGGCGCTTTCTCTCTCGGCCTGCTCGCATTCGCGCCGCCCGTCACGGGTGAGATGCTTCTGCTGCCGCTGCGGAGCGGTGCGCCGGTCGCGCGGCTGGCGCGAGATGGCGACGCGATGTTGCTGGCGCGCGGCCCGGCCGACGGACTGATCGTTCGCGGTGAGCGCGGGGCGCTGTTCTGGCCGTTGCTGCATGCCGGCGTGCTGACGCTTGCCGCGCCACGAGCATGGTGCGGAGGCGCGCGCTGATGTCCTCGATCGATGCGCTGCACGTGCGGGCGGTTCGCCTGCTGGCGATCGTGAGCTGCCTGGGTGTCCCCCTGCTTTTCGCATGGGGCAAGGTGCTGGATATGCCCAACACCGTCGCGGCGACTATTGTTGCGGCGGCTGCCACCATCGTGCCGGTGTTGCTGGCGCTGCGCGCGCCGGAAGCGCTTGCGACGCGGCTTAGCTTCGGGGTCCTCGCGGCGGTGATGCCGACACTGAACGTGTTCATGATGGCCGAACATGCGTGGCAGATGGACGCGCACATGTACTTTTTCGTCGCGCTGTCAGCCTTGGCGCTGATGTGCGATTGGCGGCCGCTGGCGGTCGCCTCGCTGCTGGTCCTGCTGCACCACCTGTTATTGTCATACCTTGTGCCCGCCTGGGTGTTCGACAATTGCGGCACGCTGGGGCGTGTGTTGTTTCATGGCGTCGCAGTGGTGATGCAATGTGCGGCGCTGGCCTATCTTGGCGTGCGGCTGCGCAGCCTGATCGTCGCGCAGGATGCGGCACGGGCCGAAAGCGAGCGGCTGACCGCGGTGGCGCAGGCCGAGCATGAGACGGCGGTGGCGTCACTCGCCGCGGCGCAGGAGGCGGAGCAGCGGTCCGCCAATGAACGCGAGCGGCGCAAGCGGGCGGAGGCGCGATTGTCGGACGAGCGGCGCGGCGCCCTGATGGCGCTGGCGGACGATTTCGAAACATCGGTTTCGACGGTCGCGATTGCGATCGAGAGCGCCGCGGCGGCACTGGAAGGGTCGGCGGCGACGTTGACCCGGATCGCGTCGGACGCCGGGAGGCAGTCCAACGAAGTGGCCGCAGGCGCGGCGCAGGCGGCTGGCGCGACGCAGGGCGTGGCCGAGGCGGTGCGCCGTCTGACCGATTCGATCGGCGATATTGCGGACAGCGCGACCGCGCAGGCGGCGTTGACCGGCACGGTGCAACGTGACGCTGATGCCGGCAAGGGCAAGGTGCAGGACCTGGCCGAGCGCGCCGGCGATATCGGCGGGCTGGTGGGCGAGATCCACGAGATTGCGACGCGCACCAACCTGCTGGCGCTCAATGCCTCGATCGAGGCGGCGCGTGCAGGCGATGCGGGGCGCGGCTTTGCCGTGGTGGCCGGCGAGGTGAAGCAACTGGCGGGCGGTACCGCACGCGCCAGCGACAAGATCGTCGCGCTAATCGAAAGCGTGCGCGATGCGGTCGGGGCCGCCGAGGCCAATATCGTCGGTGCCGCGGACGCAGCGTCACGCGTCGCCAACGCGGCGGGTGACATCAAGGGGGCGGTGGCCGGGCAGCGTGCAGTGGCGGCCGATATCGAGCGCACCGCGCATGAGGCTGCGCGCGGCGTGGACATGATCGAACAGCGGATCGCCCGCGTAGCCACGGTGGCGAACGAGACGAACACGCTCGCGGAGCAAGTGCGCGCCGCGGCCGGCACCTTGTCCGATCACGCGCGAACCCTGCGGCGCAGCACCGATGGATTTGTGGATCAGCTGCGCGGCGGTAGCAAGGCGGCCTGAGGACGGGGCGCTGGCGCCAAACAAAAAAGGCGGATGAGCCTCATCCGCCTTTCCGAGGTCAAGGAACGGGCGCCTGGTGCGCCCGCGCGATCACAGCTTGCGGCTGATCACTTCTTTCATAATCTCGTTGGTGCCGCCGTAAATTCGGCTGACGCGGGCACCACGCCACATCTTCGCGATCGGATATTCGTTCATGTAGCCGGCGCCGCCGTGCAGCTGGAGGCACTTGTCCATCACCTCCCACTGCAAGTCGGTGTGCCACAGCTTGGCCGCGGCGCCTTCCTCGTTGGTCAGCTCGCCCTTCAGGTGCCGCGCGATCGCCCACTCGAGGTGCGCCCAGCCGATCTGCAGCTTCGCCTTCAGGTCGGCGAGGACGAACTTGGTGTTCTGGAAATCGAACACGGTGCCCTTGAAAGCCTTGCGCTCCTTCACGAAGGCGACCGTGTCGTCGAACGCCTTCTGCGCCGAAGCATGGGTCGACACCGCGATCGACAGGCGCTCCTGCGGCAGCTGGCTCATCAGGTAGATGAAGCCCATGCCCTCTTCGCCGAGGCAATTGGTGATCGGCACGCGCACGTCTTCGAAGAACAGCTCGGACGTGTCCGCCGCATCCTGTCCGATCTTGTCGAGCTTGCGTCCCTTGCTGAACCCTTCACGATCGCTTTCGACCAGAATGATCGACATGCCCTTGTAGGCTGGCTGCGCGTCTGGATCGGTCTTGGCGACGACCAATGTCAGATCGGTATTCTGGCCGTTGGTGATGTACGTCTTCGACCCGTTGATGACGTAATGATTGCCGTCCTTCTTCGCGGTGGTACGGATCGACTGAAGGTCGCTGCCGGTACCCGGCTCAGTCATCGCGATGGCCGTGATGACGTCACCCGACACCATCTTGGGCAGCCATTCTTTTTTCTGCTCCTCGGAGCCGTAATGCTCCATGTAGCCAGCGACGATATCCGATTGGAGCGAGAAGCCGGCGGGGACGCCCGAATAGGCCATCTCCTCGTCGACGATGGCATTGTAGCCGAAGTCGAGGCCGAGGCCGCCATATTCCTCCGGTACCGTCGGGCAGAGCATGCCGACCGCCCCGGCCTTCTGCCAGAAGCTCTTGGGAACGAGCCGGTCCTTTTCCCATTGATCGGCGTGCGGCACGCCGTCCTTGGCCAGGAAGCTGCGCACCGTCTGGCGGAACGCCTCGTGATCCTCATTGTACGCGAAACGGCCCGCGATCTGGTCGAGCGACATGGAAAGAAACCTCGTTCGGAAAACTGATGCGCGATTGTCGCCACACGGCCAACGAGGGTCAAGTAACTTTTGTTATGGCGCGCCTTGAGGCAGGTCGACTCTCGACTTCGCTGGCGACGCGGGCCTATGCCGGTGGCGAAAGAGAGGTAACGGATGAAACTTGCGAGCCTGAAGCATGGCCGTGACGGCAAGCTTGTCGTGGTGTCGACCGATCTCGCATGGTGTGCCGACGCAACGCACATCGCGCCGACGCTGCAGGCGGCGCTGGATGAGTGGGACCGTCTGGTGCCGGACCTGCAGAATCTCGCGACCGATCTCGACCATGAGGTGATCCCGCGCGAGCGCTTCCACGAGCGTGATGCCGCCTCGCCGCTGCCGCGCGCGTATCAATGGGCGGATGGCTCGGCTTATGTGAATCACGTTGCGCTTGTGCGGCAGGCGCGCGGCGCGGAGATGCCCGACAGCTTCTGGCACGACCCGCTGATGTATCAGGGTGGGTCGGACGGCTTCCTTGGGCCACGCGATCCGATCCCGCTTGCCGACGAGAGCTGGGGCTGCGACCTGGAGGCCGAGGTGGTGGTCGTCACCGGCGACGTGCCGATGGGCGCGAGCCGTGAGGAGGCGCTGGCGGCGATCCGGCTGGTCGGCCTGACCAACGACGTGTCGTTGCGCAACCTCATTCCGGGCGAACTGGGCAAGGGCTTCGGCTTCTTCCAGTCGAAGCCGGCATCCGCATTCTCGCCGGTGTTCGTGACGCCCGATGCGCTGGGCGACTGGTGGCAGGACGGCAAGCTGCATCGCAAGCTGATGGTGGACCTGAACGGCGAGCCGTTCGGCCGCGCCGAGGCGGGTGAGGACATGACGTTCGATTTCGGTACGTTGGTGGCGCATGCGGCCAAGACCCGTGCGCTGGGCGCGGGCACGATCGTGGGATCGGGCACCGTGTCGAATCGCGACGCGGACGGCGGGCCGGGCAAGCCGATTGGCGAAGGCGGCGTCGGCTATTCGTGCATCGCCGAGGTGCGCACGATCGAGACGATCGCGGGCGGGAAGCCGGTAACGCCGTTCCTGAAGAAGGGCGACACTGTCCGCATCTGGGCGGAGGACGACCGGCACCACCCGATCTTCGGTGTGATCGAGCAGACGGTCGGCGGCTGATCGGTTGTAGCAGGCCGGGTCGACGGCGATCGGCCCGGCCTGCTGACAAGCGGGCTACTCGCGCGGCAGCGCGTGCCGGACGGGATCGCCCGCCGCGTCGGTGATCGCGAGCATGCGGGCGATGGCAACGGGACGGTTCGGATTGCCCTGATACGCGTCGATATCGAGTGTGATGGCGCGGCGGCCGGTGCGCCGCGGCACGACGCGGGCGACCAGCGGCAAGGTGGCGAGCGCAGGCGCGAGGAAGCGAATCTCGATGTCGAGCGGGCGGAACGCAGGATCGATTGCCGCGACGCCGGCTTGTTCTAGCAGCCCGGCAATGACACCGCCATGATAGGCGGGGAGCGGCGCGCCGACATGCTCCGACCGCGGCTGCATGGTCATACCCTCACTGGTCGGCACGGCGCCGAGATAAGCGGCGAAACTCGCAGCCGTTGACGGCGGCAGCACTTCGCTGCGCCCGTCCATGCGGCCGGGCGTGCCGCCGGGCGTCGAGCCAATCAAGTAGCGCGCGACGGTCGCGCCGACGGGTTTGCCGCCACTGGTCAGATGCCCGCGCGAGAGCGCCAGATCGCCTTCGCGCGTCACCTCGTCGATGGTGCAGCTGATCGGCGCGGCCGGCAGCGGCCCAAACCAGTCGACGCGCAGATCCAGCGTCATCATCGGCGTGGGATGCGGCAGCGTGGTGAAGACGCCGCCGGCGGTCGCCTGATCGGCCAGTACCAGCGCAGCGCCGCGCGCAACGCGCCCATCTGTGTCGCAGACCGCCGGTAGCGCGGCGTCGAGCGAGGTCGCCACCGGCGCGCCGATCGTCGCGCGCTGCGACATGCCGAGCGCGGCGCAGGCCGGAATGGTGCGGATATGCTCGCTGGGCTCGGTACCTGGAAAGCCGGGGTAGAGTTTCTCCGGATCGTGTCGGCTCACTTGGCGCGGTACCGGATGGGCAGGTGCTTCATGCCGCTGACAAAGCTGGCGCGGGTCCACTCGGGGTCGCCGGCGAGCGCGAAGTCGTCGAAACGGGCGAGCAGTTCTTCGAACAGGATACGCATCTCCAGCTTGGCGAGGTGCTGACCCAGGCACAGGTGCGGGCCATAGCCGAACGCCAGATGCTGGCGCACGTTCGCGCGGTCAATGCGAAAGGCGAAGGGATCGTCGAAGACCGCGCTGTCGCGATTGGCGGACGGATAGGCCATGACGAGGCCGTCGCCCGCCTTGATCGGTACGCCGCCAACCTCCGCGTCCTTCGCCGCCGTCCGGAAGAAGTGCTTCACCGGGCTTGCCCAGCGGATCATTTCCTCCACCGCATTGGGCAGCAGCGAAGGGTCGTCGCGCAGCTTGCGCATTTCGTCCGGGTTGCGGATCAGCTCGAGCAGGCCCGCCGACGACGACGAGCTGGTCGTATCGTGCCCGGCTGCGGCGATGATGAGGTAGTAACTCATCGCCTCCATGTTCCCCATCGGCGACCCGTCGGTGAGTGTCGCATTGGCGATGATGGTGGACACGTCCTCACGCGGGTTTGCCTTGCGGTCGGCGGTAATGCGATCGCACCAGGCGTTGAATTCGGTGATCGTGGCGAACAGACCGCCCATCTCTTCGGGGCGCATGTGGTCGAAATCCTGCGCGCCGAACACTTCCTGGGTGATCTTCATCAGGAATGCTTCGTCCTCGCGCGGCGCGCCGAGCGTCAGCATGATGACGCGCAAGGGGAACCAGATCGCGACCTCGCTGGCAAAATCGCATTCGCTGCCGAGCGCGGCCATATGCTCCACGCTTTCGCGCGCGAGGCTGCGGATATCCTCCTCCAGCTGCTTCATGTGCTTGGGCGAGAAATAGCCCTGCGTCATGGCGCGGAAATGCTTGTGGTCGGGATTGTCCATGCTGACCAGGTTGCGCGTCAGCTTGTTGCCGCCGGTCATCGCCATGATCCGCTCTTCATCGGCGATCGTGGCGAGCGTCAGGCGCGGGTCGTTGATGAAAGTGTCTGTGTCGAGCTCGACGCGGCGGATGTCGGCATGGCGCGCCACTGTCCAGAACGGGCGATAGCCCTCGGGCTCGCACCAATAGACCGGCGCTTCCTCGCGCAGATAGTTGAAGATCGCGTGGTAGCGCTCCTCATGCGCATAGCTGTCCGGGTCGACGATGGCGGCATCGAATGCGGCCTTGTTGTCGGGCGAGGGGACGTGCGGGATCAGGCCGATGCGTGGTTCGGGGCTGCGGGCGGCGGTGGCCATGCGATCTTTCCTCTCATGCTGCCGATCAGGGCCGGCTCGCGCGTTTTCTAAGCCGAGTGTTTCAGCAAGATCAATGGAAGTCGTGGCTGCGGATCTGAATCACGTTCTCCGGCCGGTTCAGGTCGGGGCGGTCGCGGTAATGATAATCGATGCGGCCTTTGGCCTTCCAACCCGGATCGCTACGATCGGGGGCGCCGGGGTGCGTCGCGCCGTCGCCGCGGGCGACCAGGCGGGGCAGGTCGATCTCGCCCACCTCGCGCAGCATCCCCGTGAGATCGGTGATGTAATCGGCGACGACGTGAATCACGATGCCTTCCTTCTGCACACGGCCGCGGATGCTGACCATTGCGGACGACATGACAGTACGGCGCTGCGCCTCGAACCGGTCGGGCCACAGGATGCCGTTAGCGACGCCAGTCTCGTCCTCGATGGTGATGAACAGCACGCCCTTGGCGCTGCCCGGCCGCTGGCGGACGAGGATGATACCTGCCACATCGACCATGCGGCCTTCTGGCGTATTCTTGAGTTCGCCGCAGGGAATACAGCGCCGTTCAGAAAGGCGACCGCGCAGAAAGGTCAGTGGGTGCTGGCGCAGCGTTAGCTGGGTGGCGCGATAATCCTCCACCACCTCGCGCCCGGCGGTGAGCGCGCGCAGGTGGACGGGCTCCTCCTTTGTCTCGATCGCGGCGAGCAGCGGCAGCGGCGAATCACCCAGTCCGCGGATCGCCCACAGCGCCTGCCGCCGATCGAGTCCCATGCCGGCAAAGGCATCCGCCTTGGCCAGCTTTTCCAGCGAGGCGAGCGGCACGCCCGAGCGGCGCCATACGTCCTCCACCGAGGTGAAGGGGCGGATGGCGCGGGCAGCGAGGATCTTGCCGGCATCGGCGGCGGACAGGCCGTGCACGATGCGCAGGCCGAGGCGGAGAGGGTGCAGCTTCTCCCTCTTCCCTCTGGGGGCAGGGCAGGGGAGAGGGGCAGTGCCGGGTGAATTGGCCGAGACGGTGTTTGTGGCTCGTGACGGCCCCTCTCCCCGACCCTCTCCCCAGGGGGGAGAGAGAGAAGAAGGCTGTGCCTCCCCTTCCACTAGCGCCGTGTCCCACTCGCTTGTCAGCACGCACACCGGCTGCACCTCCACGCCATGCGCGCGGGCGTCACGGACGATCTGCGCCGGGGCGTAGAAGCCCATCGGTTGTGCGTTGAGCAATGCCGCGCAGAATACGTCCGGGTGGTGGCACTTCATCCACGACGAGGCGTAGGCGATCTTGGCGAAGCTCGCCGCGTGGCTTTCGGGAAAGCCGTAGCTGCCGAACCCTTCGATCTGCTTCACCAAGCGCTCGGCAAAGTCGCGCGCGATGCCGTTTCCCAGCATGCCGTTGATCAGCTTGTCGCGAAACTCGCCGACCCCGCCGGTCATCTTGAACGTCGCCATCGCGCGGCGCAGCCGGTCCGCCTCCCCCGGGCTGAACCCGGCCCCCAGGATCGCGACTTGCATCGCCTGTTCCTGGAACAGCGGCACGCCAAGCGTCTTCTGGAGCACGTCCTTGAGCAGCGGACTTGGGTATTCGATCTTTGCCCGATCATCGTTGGAAAGGGCGCGACGCTTCAGATACGGATGCACCATGTCGCCCTGGATCGGGCCGGGGCGGACGATCGCGACCTGGATGGCGAGATCGTAGAATTCGATCGGCTTCATGCGCGGCAGCATGCTCATCTGCGCGCGACTCTCGATCTGGAACACGCCCAGCGTGTCCGCCTCGCGGATCATGGCAAAGGTGGCGGGATCGTCGTCCTGCAACGCATCGCTCGCCATCGTCATCGCCACACCCTTGTGCGCCGCCAGCAAGTCGAACGCGCGGCGCATGCAGCCGAGCATGCCGAGCCCGAGAATGTCGACCTTCATGAAGCCGAGATGCTCGATATCCTCCTTTTCCCATTCGATGACGTGGCGCGCCTCCATCGCGGCGGGTTCGATCGGGACGAGGTCGTGGAGCGGATCGCGCGTCAGCACAAAGCCGCCGGGATGCTGCGACAGGTGGCGCGGCGTGCCGATCAGTTCCTTGGCGAGTTCCAGTGCGAGCGCGAGGCGCGGCTCGCCGGCATCGAGGTTCAGCGCCTCGACATGGGCATCGGGCACGCCCTCGTTGGACCAGCCCCACACCTGTCCGGCGAGCGCCGACGTCATGTCCTCGGGCAGGCCGAGCACCTTGCCCACTTCGCGGATCGCGCCGCGCGTGCGGAAACGGCTGACCACCGCGGTCAGCGCGGCATGGTCGCGGCCATAGGTTTCGTAGATCCACTGGATCACTTCCTCGCGCCGCTCATGCTCGAAATCGATGTCGATATCGGGCGGCTCGCGGCGCTCCTCCGACACGAAGCGCTCGAACAGCAGCTGGTGCTTGATCGGGTCGATCGAGGTGATGCCCAGCACGAAGCAGATCACCGAATTGGCCGCCGAGCCGCGCCCCTGGCACAGGATATCGATCGATCGCGCGTAGCTGACGATCGAGTTCACCGTCAGGAAATAGGGCGCATAGCCCATCTTCGCGACGAGCCGCAGTTCGTGCTCGAGCTGGCGAACGTAGGCCGCGGGCGGATCGCCGTCGAACCGCTGCGCCAGGGCGTTGCGCGACAGGCGTTCCAGCCCGTCCTGCGCACTGCGGCCGGACATGACGATCTCGTCGGGATATTGGTAATCCAGGTTCTTGAGGCTGAACGTGCAACGTTCCACGATCGCTTCCACCGCATCGAGCGCCTGCGGCAGGTCGGCGAAGCGCCGTGCCATCTCGTCTGGCGGCTGGAGGTGGCGGTCGGCATGGCGTTCGCGGCGGAAGCCCAGGTCGTCGATGGTGCATTTCTCGCGGATCGCGGTGACCACGTCCTGCAGCATGCGGCGATCGGGCCGGTGGTACAGCACGTCGCCGGTGACGAGCGGGGCGAGGCCGTGGGCTTCGGCGGCGGCGGCGGTCTCATGCAGCCGGTGGCGCTCGCCCGGCCGGCGCCACGGCGTCAGGCAGACGTACCCGCGGGTGCCGAAGATATCGGCGGTGGCGGCGAGCGCAGTCGGTGCCGCCCCGTCGCGCCCCGGCACCAGCGCCGCGACGAGACCGCCGTCATGCGCGGCGACATCCTCCCAATGGAGAAAGCATTGCCCCTTCTCCCCGGCCTTCGCCTCCGCACGCGACTTGCCGAGCGTCAGCAGGCGGGTCAGCCGGGTCCAGCCGGCGCGATCCTCCGGCCAGACCAGCAGCGAATCGCCGCTGACCAGATCGAGCCGGCAGCCGGGGATCGAGCGGATGAGGAGGCCGTCCTTCTTTTCCAGCTGCTCGCACGCATAAAGCGCACGCACCACGCCGGCGACCGAATTGCGGTCCACCACGCCGAGCGCGGGCATCCCCATCAGCGCCGCGGTCGCGAACAGTTCCTCGCACGACGACGCGCCGCGCAGGAACGAGAAATGGGTCGTCACCTGAAGCTCGCTGTACGTCACGCGGCACCGGGCGGATCACGCAAAGGTGCCATGGATGTACCAGCGGTGGTCGCCCGTTTCGGCGCGCTGGCCGTCGCCGCGGCGGAAGAGCCAGAAGCGGCGTCCTTCCGTATCCTCGACCCGGAAGTAATCGCGCACGGCGTCGCGCTCGCCGGTGCGGCGCCACCATTCGCCGGTGATGCGCTCGGGCCCGTCCGACCGGGCGACCAGGTGCAGGCAGCCACGCCAGGCGAAGCGAAAAGGGGCGTGATCGGGCATCTTGGCCATGATCTGGTCGAGCGGTTCGGGGCGGCGGAGCAGGCGCGCGGGGCGGGGCCAGCGCTGGTGCCAGGGATGGTCCGAGGCGCGCGTGTCGAGCAGGCGCACGTCGTCGCGCTTCAGGCGCATGCTCGCGGCGGTAGCGGCATCGAGCGGCGCGCCCGGCACCACCGAGCGTTCGGGCACGTCGCTTTCGACCGGGCGGTGGCGCCACAGGCGGGCGGGGCCGATGCGGTTGGCGAGCGTATCGACCAGCGGGGCGAGATCAGGCGCCTGCTGCTCCGCCAGGGCCGCGCCGAGCGTTTCGGGGCCGAGCGGATCGGCGCGCAGGAGGTGCAGCGTCAACGCGTCGAGGCCGTAGCCGACCTCGATCTCCTCGATGCGGCGGGCGATCAGACGCAGCAGGTGCGCGGGATCGCGGCTGGCGCGGGCGAGGCCGATGCGGATCACCTGATCGGTCGAATCCACACGCGCCGCCACAAAGGCGAGGGCGCGGGCACCGAGGCCGGCGGTGGCGAGTTCGATGGCTAGGTCGTCGATGAGGCCGGCGAGCCAGTGGCCGATCGCGTCCGCCGTGGCGATCGGCTCGGCGAAGCGGCGGGTGACGGCGATCGGCTGCACCGGCACCACGGGGTCGAGCGGCTCGGGCGCGGCGCCGGTCGCCTGGTCGAGGCGGTGCGCGATGGTCCGGCCGAAGCGGCGCACCAGCGGCGCGCGCGGCATCGCCATCAGGTCGCCGATCGTGTCCACGCCCAGACGGGCGAGCAGGTCGCGCGCGGGCGCGTCCAGCCGGAGCGCGGCGACCGGCAGCGGGGCGAGGTCAGCGACATGCGCACCCGGAGGTACGACCGCAGCGGGTGCGCGCTGCCGCGCAAAGGCCCAGGCGGCGCCGGCGGTATCGGCGATCGCCACTTGCGCGGCGATGCCGAGCCGAGCGAGTAGGCGGCAAAGGCGACGGACGAACGCCACCTCCCCGCCGTGCAGATGCGCCGTGCCGGTGATGTCGAGGAACAATCCGTCCGGTCCCGAGATCGCGACAACCGGGCACCAGCGGCGCGCCAGCGCGGTGGCGAGGCGCTGGAGATCGGCGCGGTCGCCCTCGGGATCGGCCTCGCGCACGTCCAGATCGGGCACGGCGGCGCGCGCCTGGGTGAGCGCGGTGCCGGGGGCAAGGCCGAGCGCCTGCGCCTCGGGCGAGGCGGCGGCGATTTCGACGCGGCTGCCGGTCTTGTGAACGGTGACGAGAGGTGGCGAAACTTCGCGCTTGTGGGGTTGTTTTGCGCGGTTGGTTTTTGTCCTCTCCGTTCGCACTGAGCCTGTCGAAGTGCGCGTCCGAGGCGTGGTGTCTGGGGCACGTCCTTCGACAGGCTCAGGACGAACGGGGGAGTCGGGCGCACACACCCGTGCCACGGTGCCGCCGAGCGTGCGGCCGGTGTCGAAAAAGGCGGCGACCCCCGGCACTTGCGCGCTGGCGTCGTTGGAGCCGCAGCGGGCATGCTTGTCGGGGCGCGGGCCCTCGCCGGGATAGCGGACCGCGGGCATCGCGCGCCAGCGCGCCAGCGCGGCGGCGGCGCGGTCGTCGGCGTTGGGATCGAGATTGTCGAAGCCGCGCCAGCGCTTGCCGGGCACGTCCTCCGGATCGGGACGCACCGGGAGCGCCGTCGGGACAGGACGCGCGCCTTCGTCCGGGCGCATCGCCTTGAACGGATTGTCGGCGGCTTCGCTGCGGCGGCCCATTTCGCGCATTGGCGGGCGCTGGTGCGCGGGCATGGCCTCGATCCGGCGCGAGACATCGGCGCGCGTCGATTGCGACCACGGTTTGTCCACGGGAGGCTTTTCAGGCGCGGCCGCGTCCGAGCGTGCCCAGCGCGCACCGGGGCGCCAGCCGGTGTTCTTGGGCGCGTCGCATTGCAGCACCTGTTCCTCGGCCACCGCGGCAACGAGCGGCGCGAGGTCGAGCCCGGGGGCTGTCGGATTGCCCGATTCAGGCCGCGGCGGTGCGCGGCGCCGCTCGGCCCGGCGCACGCGATCGATCGCCCAGTGCGGCAGGTAAAGCGAGACGACCCGTGTCATCGCAAGCCTCCATCAAATTGGTGAAAGGTTCGCCGCCGCGCTGGCGCTCCAGCGCGACGGTCCAGCGCGCCCGGCCCATGCCGTGGCGCACGGGGGCGGAAGGGGCGGAGGTGATGCGCCAGCGGGTCAGCGCGGCGGATGGCTGGCCCAGCGGATCGGCATCCTCGCGCGGGTGGCGGCGCATCAGCAGCGCGATGGTGCGCCCGCCCTCCGCCGCCAGTTGCAGCCGGCGGGTCGCGGCCATGCCGGCGCGCTTCACCTCGCCGATCACCGCGCCGAGGCCGCGATGGCGCAGCCCTTCCTCCATCAGCGCGAGCAGCTCGGCATCGTCGCGCGCCTCGGCATACAGCACGCGTTCGGGCGACAGGCCGGCCTGGTAGAGGCCGGGGGCGAACAGGTCGCGGCGGCGCACCACCCAGAGCACCGGCCCCCAGGCACGCGCCGCGATGCCGGCCATGAACAAGGTGGCGGCGGCATCGTCGCTCAGCTGCGCGGTGCCGGCGGCGACCTCGTGCAATGCGTCCAGCCGCAGGCCGCCATCGGCCAGTCGCGAATCGACCGGCGGGATGCCAAAGGGCAACGTCTCGCGGCGGCGATATCCGTCGCCTTCGATGGCACGAAGCGTTTCACGCAGCTCGGCAATGATGGCAGGAGAGGACACGGGCACGACTCGACTAAGCTATGTGTTCCTATTTTGTTCCGATTTCCGGCGGAGTCAATCGGCCGACTCGGCAGAAGCGACGAGGCGAGTTTGGCCACCCTGGCTGGCCGACCGGCCTGTCTGCGGAGAAATTTGGCCAGCTGCCCAGATCGTCTCAGGTGAAACCACCACTAGCGCGGTGCCTTGAAATTTTATAACAAGGCGGCCGAAGACGCGCTCCAGCGTTTTGCCGACGCGTTTCAAACCGGAGAGATCATGGCGGACGCCGTTCGCAGCAATTTGCCCCCGCTCGCGCTGCATGTGCCCGAGCCCAAGTTCCGCCCCGGCGATGCCGTCGATTTCGCGGATGTCGAGATCCCCGCCGCCGGTGCCGCCCGCCGCCCCGATACGGCGGAGGAGCCGCGTGCGTACACCGACCTCGTCTACACGATGGTGCGGGTGCTGGACGAGAACAACCAGGCCGTCGGGCCGTGGGATCCCAAGCTGTCGCCCGACACGTTGCGTCGGATGCTGCGCCACATGGCGACGGTGCGCGCGTTCGACGAACGCATGTTCCGCGCGCAGCGGCAGGGCAAGACCAGCTTCTACATGAAGTCGCTGGGCGAGGAGGCGGTGGCGGTGCCGCAGGCCTATGCGCTGGACGCCGACGACATGTGCTTCCCGTCGTATCGCCAGCAGGGCCTGCTGATCGCGCGCGGCTGCCCGCTGGTCGACATGATGAACCAGATCTATTCGAATGCGGGCGACAAGCTGCAGGGCAAGCAGCTGCCGATCATGTATTCGGAAAAGCGCTTTGGCTTCTTCTCGATCTCGGGCAATCTGACGACGCAATATCCGCAAGCCGTGGGCTGGGCGATGGCGTCGGCGTCGAAGGGCGACACGCGCATTGCCGCCACGTGGTGCGGCGAGGGATCGACCGCCGAGGGCGACTTCCACTCGGCGCTGACCTTTGCCACCGTCTATCGCGCGCCGGTGATCTTCAACGTCGTCAACAACCAATGGGCGATTTCGAGCTTTTCCGGCTTCGCGGGCGCGGAGGCGACGACGTTTGCGGCGCGCGCGGTGGGCTATGGCATCGCTGGCCTGCGCGTCGACGGCAATGACGCGCTGGCGGTCTATGCCGCGACCCAATGGGCGGCGGAGCGGGCGCGGACCAACCAGGGCCCGACGCTGATCGAGCATTTCACCTATCGTGCCGAAGGCCACTCCACCTCCGACGATCCGTCGCAATATCGCAGCGCGGGCGAGCCGACGGCGTGGCCGCTGGGCGACCCGATCCGGCGGCTGAAGGATCACCTGATCGCAATTGGCGAATGGGACGAGGAACGCCAGGCGGCGATGGATAGGCAAGTCGCCGACGAGGTGAAGGCGGCGCAAAAGGAAGCCGAAAAGAACGGCATTCTTGGCCACGGCCTGCACCAGCCGCTCGATACGCTGTTCGACGGCGTGTTCGAGGAAATGCCGTGGCATCTGCGCGAGCAGCGCCAGCAGATGATCGACGAGGAAACCGAAAGCGGCCGCCCGTGGGATCGCAAGTGACCCTCGATTTGCCCTCTCCCCTGGATAGGGGAGAGGGTTGCGCAGACTTGGCAGCTCGCTGCCTAGTCGTAGCTGGGAGAGGGGTTGAGCGAGCCGCCGGCTCGCGCGCCGCGACGCGGCGCCCACCCCTCTCCCAACCTTTGCTAGGCGGCGTTGCCGCCAAGCGCCGGTATCCCTCTCCCCTCCTGCGGAGTGGCGAGGGCAGGAAAGCCAAATGACCGACGTGATTGAAGAGCAGCAGGCCGACGCCACCACCCGCATGAACATGATCCAGGCGATCAATTCCGCCATGGACGTGATGATGGAGCGCGACGCAGGCGTCGTGGTGATGGGCGAGGATGTGGGCTATTTCGGCGGCGTTTTTCGCGCCACCGCCGGCCTGCAGGCGAAATACGGCAAGACGCGCGTGTTCGACACGCCGATCACCGAATGCGGCATCATCGGCGTGGCGGTGGGCATGGGCGCCTATGGCCTGCGCCCCGTGCCCGAGATCCAGTTCGCCGATTACATCTACCCCGCGCTCGACCAATTGGTGAGCGAGGCGGCGCGGCTGCGCTATCGCTCGGACGGCGAATTCACCGCGCCGATCACTGTCCGCTCGCCGTTCGGCGGCGGCATCTTCGGCGGGCAGACGCACTCGCAATCGCCAGAAGGCATCTTTACCCACGTGTCGGGCCTGAAGACGGTGATCCCCTCGACGCCGTACGATGCCAAGGGGCTGTTGATCGCCGCGATCGAGGACAATGATCCGACGATCTTCTTCGAACCCAAGCGTATCTACAACGGCCCGTTCAACGGCCATTGGGATCGCCCGGCGGCGAACTGGTCCAAGCACCCGGGCGGCGAGGTGCCGACCGGCTATTACAAGATCCCGCTGGGCAAGGCCGCGGTGGTGCGCGAGGGCGAGGCGGTGACGATGCTCGCTTATGGCACGATGGTGCACGTCTGCGCGCAGGTGGTCGAGGATACCGGCGTCGACGCCGAGATCATCGACCTGCGCAGCCTGGTGCCGCTCGACATCGAGACGATCGAGGCGAGCGTGAAGAAGACCGGGCGCTGCCTGATCGTGCACGAGGCGACGCGCACCGGCGGATTCGGCGCGGAGCTGTCGGCGCTGGTGCAGGAGCGCTGTTTCTACCATCTCGAGGCACCGGTGGAGCGCGTGACGGGGTTCGACACGCCGTATCCGCACAGCCTGGAATGGGCATATTTCCCGGGCCCCGTGCGCATCGGCATGGCGCTCAAGAAGATTCTGAAGGACTGATCGGCACATGGCGCGTTTTACCTTCAAGCTGCCGGACATCGGCGAAGGCATTGCCGAGGCGGAGATCGTCGGCTGGCACGTCGCGGTCGGTGACCGGGTCGAGGAAGACCAGAATATCGCCGACATGATGACCGACAAGGCGACGGTGGAGATGGAATCGCCGGTGTCGGGCACCGTGGTCGAGCTGGCGGGCGAAGTGGGCGACCAGATCGCGATCGGCGCGATGCTGGTGGTGATCGAGACCGAGGGCGACGTGGCGGCGGCGCCGGAGAGTGCGGCTGAGGTCGAGGAGAAGCTGGGCGGCGCGGACGAGGTTGCGGCGTTCGAGGCGGAGAACCCGGGGGCCGAGGAAGTGGTGGAAACGCCCTCTCCCCGCCGGGAAGAGGCGGGTCCCTCGCAGAGCGCTTCGCCCGAGACTGCCCCTCTCCCCGACCCTCTCCCCGCAAGCGGGGAGAGGGAGAAGGTTGCCACAACGGCCGCCGTTCTCGCCTCACCAGCGGTGCGGGCGCGCGCGAAGGATCTGGGCGTCGACCTGTCCCAGGTGAAGGTTTCGGAGGGCGATCGCATCCGCCACGCCGATCTCGACGCCTATCTGCGTTACGCCGGCGGGCAGGGCTATCACGCGCCGCACGCCAGCCGCGCGCGCGACGACGAGCAGGTCAAGGTGATCGGCATGCGCCGCCGCATCGCCGAGAATATGGCGGCGTCGAAGCGCAACATTCCGCACTTCACCTATGTCGACGAGATCGACGTGACCGCGCTGGAGGAGATGCGCGCCGACCTGAACGACAATCGTGGGGGCCGGCCGAAGCTGACCATGCTGCCGTTCCTGATCGTTGCGATCTGCCGCACGCTGCCCGACTTCCCGATGCTCAACGCGCGCTATGACGATGAGGCGGGCGTGGTGACGCGGTCGGGCCGGGTGCACCTCGGCATGGCGGCGCAGACCGATGCGGGCCTGACCGTGCCGGTGATCCGCGACGCGCAGGACAAGAACGTGTGGCAGCTCGCCAGCGAGATCGGGCGCCTGGCCGAAGCGGCGCGCACGCAGAAGCTGAAGCCCGAGGAACTGGGCGGCGGCACGATCACCGTCACCTCGCTTGGCCCGCTGGGCGGGATTGCGACCACGCCGGTGATCAACCGGCCGGAAGTGGCGATCATCGGGCCGAACAAGATCGTCGAGCGGCCGGTGTTTCGCGGTGACGACATCGTGCGGGCGAAGCTGATGAACCTGTCGATCAGCTGCGACCATCGCGTGGTCGATGGCTGGGATGCGGCAAGCTACGTCCAGGCGGTGAAGAAGCTGCTCGAGACGCCCGTGCTGTTGTTTGCGGACTGATGCTGCCGGCGATCGTCCTGTCGGTCACGATCGATCGGCCGTGGCGCGAGGTCTATGAGGCGTTCTGGCGCCCGACCGACTTTCAGCGTTGGGCGTCGGGGCTGAGCGAGTTCGCGCTGCGGCAGGACGGCGACTCGTGGGTCGGCACCGGGGCGGAGGGCGGCATCCGTGTGTTCTTCACGGGCCACAACGAATTCGGCGTCATGGATCATCGCGTGATCCCCGACGGCGCGGATGCGGTGCATGTGCCGTTGCGGGTGATCGCCAACGGCGACGGCGCCGAGGTGCAACTGACGCTGTTTCGTCAGCCCGGCATGGACGACGAAGCCTTTGCGCGCGATCGCCGCTGGATCAGAAGCGACCTCGCCAGGCTGAAGGCGCTGGCAGAGCGCGGCTAGCGTTTGATCCACTGACGTGGAAGCGGGCTGGCGCCGCCTCTGATCCAGCGTTGCTGGATCAGACTCTAGCCTGCGGGCGCCACCCCGGACCGGTGCCGGGGCGGCGGCAGGCGCCTAGACGCGGCGGCCGGAGAACAGCTGCACCAGCCCGACGATGACCGCGATGACCAGCAGGATGTGGATCAGGCCGCCCGCGATGTGCAGGCTGAAGCCCAGCAGCCACAGGATCAGCAGAATAACGGCAATGGTCCACAACATGGTCTTCGCTCCCTTGGTTTTCGTCTCCAACGAGAGTGAGGCGCTGCGCGTTCCACCCGTGAGCAACATTCTGTAACAATTCTCCGCACGACGGCGGGGGATTGTGCGCGGCCTGGTCCTGCTCTATATCACGCGAGCTTTCTCTTACATCGCCAGATGCAAGGGGTCGCGGGGCTGGCTCCGCGGCGGCAAGAACCTGTGTGTATGGAGATCCGATGGCGGATGTTGCCGCGCTTGACCGATTGATCGAAGCCGAAGCCGAAGCGCTCGGATTCGAGCTCGTGCGCGTGGCGCTGTTCGGCAAGGGCGACGATCGCACGCTCCAGGTGATGGCGGAGCGCCCCGACACGCGGCAGCTGACGATCGACGATTGCGCCGACCTGTCGCGCCGCATCTCCGACGTGCTCGACAAGCTGGAGGAAGAGGGTCGCGACCCGATCGAGGGCGCGTACCGCCTGGAAGTGTCGAGCCCCGGGATCGACCGCCCGCTGACCCGCCTGTCGGACTACACCGACTGGGCCGGGCACGAGGCGAAGCTGACGCTGGACGCACCGCTCGACGGGCAGAAGCAGTTCCGCGGCGAGATCGAGGGCGTCACGGGCGAAGAGGTTGCCATCCGCAACCGCACCGGCAGCGTCGCCAGCGTGCCGTTCGCGCGCATCGTCGACGCGAAGCTGGTGCTCACCGACAAATTGATTGCAGCCACCGTCCCGCTCTCTGCCGAGGGTGCCGACGAAGAGATCGAAGCAGAGGAAACCGAGTAATGGCCACCGGCGTCACCGCCAATCGCGCGGAGCTGATCGCGATCGCCAACAGCGTCGCATCGGAAAAGATGATCGACAAGGGCATCGTCATCGAGGCGATGGAGGATGCGATCCAGCGTGCGGCGCGCACCCGCTACGGCCAGGAAATGGACATCCGCGCGAAGCTCGATCCGAACAACGGCGACCTGCGCCTGTGGCGCGTGGTCGAGGTGGTCGAGGAAGTCGACGATCTCTACAAGCAGGTCGACGTCAACGGCGCGCAGAAGCTGCAGAAGGGCGCCGTGGTCGGCGACTATCTGGTCGACCCGCTGCCCCCGATCGAGTTCGGCCGCATCCAGGCGCAGGCCGCCAAGCAGACCATCTTCCAGAAGGTCCGCGATGCCGAGCGCGAGCGCCAGTATGAAGAGTTCAAGGACCGCGCGGGCGAGATCATCACCGGTGTCGTGAAGCGGGTCGAGTTCGGCCATATCGTGGTCGACCTGGGCCGCGCCGAGGGCGTGATCCGCCGCGACGCGCAGATCCCGCGCGAAGTGGTGCGCGTGAACGACCGTATCCGCAGCCTCATCCTGAAGGTGGTGCGCGAGAACCGCGGGCCGCAGATCTTCCTCAGCCGCGCGCACCCCGATTTCATGAAGAAGCTGTTCGCGCAGGAAGTGCCCGAGATCTACGACGGCATCATCGAGATCAAGGCCGCCGCGCGCGATCCGGGCAGCCGCGCCAAGATCGGCGTCATCAGCCACGATTCGTCGATCGACCCGGTCGGCGCGTGCGTCGGCATGAAGGGCAGCCGCGTTCAGGCCGTCGTGCAGGAAATGCAGGGCGAGAAGATCGACATCATCCCATGGTCGCCCGACATCGCGACCTTCGTCGTCAACGCGCTTCAACCCGCCAACGTCAGCCGCGTGCTGATCGACGAGGAAGAAGAGCGGATCGAGGTGGTCGTCCCTGACGACATGCTGAGCCTCGCGATCGGTCGTCGTGGCCAGAACGTGCGCCTCGCGTCGCAGCTGACCGCCAAGGCGATCGACATCATGACGGAGACCGATTCGTCGGAGAAGCGCCAGCAGGAGTTCGTGCAGCGGTCCGAGATGTTCCAGAACGAGCTGGACGTCGACGAAACGCTGGCGCAGCTGCTGGTGGCGGAAGGCTTCACCGAAATGGAGGAAGTCGCCTATGTCGAGCTCGACGAGCTCGCCGCGATCGAGGGCTTCGACGAGGATCTCGCGCAGGAGCTGCAGAGCCGTGCCGCCGAGGCGATCGACCGGCGCGAGCAGGCGAACCGCGAGGCGCGCCAGGCGCTGGGCGTCGAGGATGCGCTGGCCGAGCTGCCGCACCTGACCGAGGCGATGCTGGTCACGCTGGGCAAGGCGGGCATCAAGACGCTGGACGATATCGCCGACCTCGCCACCGACGAGCTGATCGAGAAGAAGCGCGCCGAGCCGCGCCGCCGCAACGAGGACGCGCCGCGTCGTCCCGAGCACAAGGGCGGCGTGCTGGGCGAATATGGCCTGACCGAGCAGCAGGGCAACGAGATCATCATGGCCGCCCGCGCGCATTGGTTCGCCGATGAAGAAGGCGGCGACAGCCAGACGACGGAGGACGCCGAGGCCTGATGCCGTTCGTCTCGATCAGAATGGCAGGCTCCGCGACCAAGGAGCAGAAGGCGGGGATCGTGGCCGACGTCACGGCCTCGCTCGTCTCGCGGCTGGGCAAGAACCCTGCCGCGGTGCAGGTCGTGATCGAGGAAGTGTCCACCGAGAATTACGGCGCCGGCGGCGTCCTGATCGTCGATCGGGACGCGCCCAAGGCGGCGACAAGCGAGGGAGACGCGCATGCGGTTTCCTCGCAATGATCGGCTAGCGGCGCTTCGGCAGCTTCGGGTTGGGTGCGCTCGCCGGGCGGCGGCGGGTGATCTGGTGCGCGTGGGCGATGACGTCCGTGCGTCCGGTGCTGCGATGTTTTCTGGTCGTCATGCCAGCCTGGTGCCGTGTCGTACCGAACACCGTGGTCGGCTGACCCATGCGCGCGTCATCCCGGACTTGATCCGGGATCCAAGTATCCGCGGGCGCTGCCGTGTGCATTTTCAGGCGCAGCGTTCGTGGCGCCTTGGACCCCGGATCAAGTCCGGGGTGACGGGGTTGTTTGTGGGTAGGTCGCGTTCGCCCCTGCGGGTCGCGTCCTTATCAACTGCCCAGCGGCGGGAGGCCGATCGCCGGGCCAAGGTCGTGCCAGAGCGGGTTGTTTCGCTCGATCAGCTGGATCTTCCAGTCGCGGCGCCAGCGCTTCAGGCGCTTTTCGGCCGCGATCGCATCGGCCATCGTGTCGGTAACATCGTACCAGACGAGTCGCTTGACCTCGTGGTAATCGGTGAAGCCGCCGAACGTGCCGTTCTGATGCTGGATGATGCGCGCAGGCAGGGAGGTCACGCCGACGTACAGCGTGCCCAAATAGCCGCTGGCCATCATGTACACGCACGGTTGCCGGTTCCCCACGCGGCACTTTGTGCGGCACGTGCGACCCCGGCTCAAGGCCGGGGTGACGATCTGGAGGTGCGCGCATGAGCGATCCCACCCGCACCTGTATCCTCTCGCGCGAGGAAGCGCCCCGCGACGGTCTTGTCCGCCTCGTGCTCGCGCCCGACGGGCGTGTGCTGCCCGATGTGCGTGCCAAGGCGCCGGGGCGCGGGGCGTGGATCGGGGTGGATGCGGCGACACTGGCTGCGGCGCAGGCCAAGGGCAAGCTGCGCGGGGCGCTGGCGCGTGCGTTCAAGACCGGCGACTTCGTCGTGCCCGACGATCTGGTGCCGCTGATCGCCGCTGCGCTGGAGCGCAATGCGCTCGACCGGCTGGGGCTGGAGGCGCGCTCGGGCACCGTGCTGACCGGTTCCGACCGGATCGGCGAGGCGGCGCGTTCGGGCAAGCTCCACGCGCTGTACCATGCCGCCGATGCCGCGGAGGACGGGCGGCGCAAGCTGGCGCAGGCGTGGCGCGTCGGCTCCGACCGCGAAGGATCTGATCTGGGGGGCTTGGTTCTGCCGATCCCACGCCCCATATTGTCGATGGCGCTGGGCCGCGAAAACGTGGTACATATCGGCGTCACCGACCGCATGGCGGCCGGCAGGTTGAGCGACGCGCTCGATCGCTGGCGCCGCTTTATCGGCCCCGACCCTGCAGAAGCCCGTCAAGGCGATGCTTTGACGGACGATCTGATCGCCGCACCTTGCGCAACGGCCGCGCAAGGCGCATCGGCGCCCGACCTTTCCGGGCACGAACCGGCCGTGACGACACACGAGGAATTTGAGTGAGCGAGACCGACAACGAAAAGCCGAAACTTGGCATGCGCGCGCCTTTGGGAGTGCGGCGCACGGTCGAGACCGGCAAGGTGAAGCAGAGCTTCAGCCACGGCCGCTCCAACACGGTGATCGTGGAAACGAAGAAGGCGCGCACGTTCCGCAAGCCGGGCGAGGCGCCCGAGCAGGCCGCGCCGGCTGCACCCGAGCCCGCAGCAGCAGCGCCGGCCCCCGCAGCGCCGCCGCCCCCGCCGCCGGCGCGCGCGCCGTCCAACGAGACCCCGCAGGAGCGCGTGGCGCGACTCGCCCGCGAGGCCGAGGAACAGCGCATGCAGGCGCTGGAAGAACTGCGTCGCCGTGAAGAGGCGGAGCGTGCGCGCGCTGCCGAGGACGAGAAGCGTCGGGCCGAAGAGCGCGCGGCCGCGGCTGCCGCCGCACCCGAGCCGGTCGCGGCAGAGCCCGTGGTGGCCGAGGCGCCGGCCCCTGAGCCGACGCCCGAGCCTGCGCCTGCTGCGCCGCAGCTGACCGTGCCGACCGGCGCGCCGATCATGTTCCGCCCGGTGGCGCCGGCGACGCCACCTGCGCCGGAGCCCGAGGCACCTGCCGCCGAAGCGCCCGCCGCCGAAGCGCCGGCTGCTGCACCCGCGCCCGAGCCGGCGCCGGCTGCGGCCCCGCCGCCGCCGCCGCCTGCTGCACCCGCTGCGCCGGTCAAGCGCGCCGCCCCGCCGGCCCCGCCGGTGGTGGAACTGGCACGCGATCCGTCGCTGCCGGCGCCGCGTCGCTTCTCGCCGGTCGCCCGGCCCGAGATCCCCAAGCCGCAGCCCAAGCCCGAGCCGAAGCCCGAGCCCAAGCCCGCAGCGACCACCGCGGCAGCCGCGCCTGCCTCGCAGCAGCGCAGCATGCCGTCGGGCCAGGCCACCCCGCGCAACAATGCCGCACCGGCGCGTCCGCAGCAGCGCGACCGCAAGGGCGACGAGCGTCGTGGCGGCAAGCTGACCGTCAATCGTGCGCTGAACGAGGATGGCGCGCGCGCCCGCTCGCTCGCCGCCCTGAAGCGTGCGCGCGAAAAGGAAAAGCGTGGCTGGACCGGCCCGCGCGAGCCGCAGGCCAAGCAGGTCCGCGACGTGCAGGTGCCCGAGGCGATCACCGTGCAGGAGCTGGCGAACCGCATGGCGGAGCGCGGCGCGGACCTGGTGAAGGCGCTGTTCAAGATGGGCTCGCCCGTCACCATGACGCAGACGATCGACCAGGATACGGCAGAGCTGCTCGTCACCGAGTTCGGCCACAATGTCGTGCGCGTCAGCGACAGCGACATCGACCTGGTGCTCGACACCGCGCCCGATGCCGAAGCCGATCTGCGCCCACGTCCGCCGGTCGTGACGATCATGGGCCACGTCGACCATGGCAAGACCAGCCTGCTCGACGCGCTGCGCGGCACCGATGTGGTGCGCGGCGAGGCCGGTGGCATCACGCAGCACATCGGCGCTTATCAGGTGACGTTGAAGGACAAGTCGAAGATCACCTTCCTCGACACCCCGGGCCACGAGGCGTTCACCGCCATGCGTGCGCGCGGTGCCGACGTCACGGACATCGTGGTGCTGGTGGTGGCGGCCGACGACGGGCTGATGCCGCAGACGATCGAGGCGATCAATCACACCAAGGCGGCTGGCAAGCCGATGATCGTGGCGATCAACAAGATCGACAAGCACGATGCCAATGCCCAGCGCGTGCGCGAGCGCCTGCTGGAGCATGACGTCCAGGTCGAGGCGATGGGCGGCGAGACGCAGGACGTCGAGGTTTCCGCGCTGAAGAAGACCGGCCTCGACGAGCTGATCGAGAAGATCCAGCTGCAAGCCGAGCTGATGGAGCTGAAGGCGAACCCCGATCGCGATGCCGAGGGCAGCGTGATCGAGGCGAAGCTGGACAAGGGCCGCGGCCCGGTCGCCACCGTGCTGGTCACGCGCGGCACGCTGAAGGTCGGCGACGTGTTCGTCGTTGGCGCGGAAAGCGGCAAGGTGCGTGCACTGGTCGACGACAAGGGTCGTCAGCTCAAGAAGGCCGAGCCGTCGATGCCGGTCGAGGTGCTCGGCATCTCGGGCACGCCGTCGGCTGGCGACCAGCTCCAGGTGGTCGAGAACGAGAGCCGTGCGCGCGAGGTGGCCGAATACCGCCAGGGCGTGCTGCTCCAGAAGCGCACGACCGCGGCGCCGGCGAGCCTCGAGAGCATGTTCTCCGCGCTCGCTGCGAACAAGGCGATTGAATATCCGCTGGTGGTGAAGGCCGATACGCAGGGCACCGTCGAGGCGATCGTCGCCGCGATCAACAAGATCTCGACTGACGACATCCGCGCGCGCATCCTGCATTCGGGCGTCGGCGGCATCACGGAAAGCGACGTCAATGCGGCGGCCGCATCGGGGGCGCCGATCATCGGCTTCCACGTGCGTGCCAATGCCAAGGCGCGCGAGATCGCCGATCGGCATCAGGTGGCGTTGAAATATTACGACGTCATCTACGACCTGGTGGACGAGATCCGCGCCGGCATGGCGGGCGAGCTTGGCCCCGAGGCGTTCGAAACGGTCGTCGGCCGTGCGGAAATCCGCGACGTCTTCTCGGCCGGCAAGCACGGCAAGGCGGCCGGTCTGCTGGTGGTCGAAGGGTCAATCCGCAAAGCGCTCAAGGCGCGCATCACGCGCAACGACGTCATCATCTACAACGGCGAGATCGCCTCGCTGCGGCGCTTCAAGGACGACGTCCCCGAAGTGCGTGCCGGCCTGGAGTGCGGCGTGACCTTCACGCAGAACTTCACGGACATCCGCGCCGGCGACTTCCTCGAAACCTTCGAGGTCGAGCTGCGCGAACGCACGCTGTAAGGCTGCGCTACCGGGCGCTCGGATGATGCGCTACGCTCCCCATCAGGTCGCATCCTGCGGCCTGATGGGAGGTGATTTGCATAGCAACTGAAACAATTGTGACTCTGGTTCTCGGCGTCGCGATGCTTGTCGTCGCGTTCGTCGGATTGGTGATCAAGCTTATAGAGCTGGGTCGCCGCTAAGGCCAGTGAGGGGCCCGGTGTTCCAGCGCCGGGCTCCGAAAACGATTTGAGCCCGAGCGTTCCAGCGCCCGGGCTCAGGAAGCTGATTGCATCAGCCCATCAACAATCGTGACCTGTTCGATATAAATCACAGCGGATATTGGTTCAAGATGACTGGCGACGCACCCGAGAAATCCGTCCGCACGCTGCGCGTTGGCGAACAGGTGCGGCATATTCTGTCGGAAATCCTGCAGCGCGGCGACGTGCATGACGATGTGCTCGCGACACACATGGTGAGCATCACCGAAGTGCGCATGTCACCCGACCTGCGCCATGCGACCGTCTTTGTGAAGCCGCTGCTGGGCAAAGACGAGGACGCGGTGCTGAAGGCGCTGCGGACCAACACCGCCTATCTGCAGCGCGAAGTCGCGCATCGCGTGAAGATGAAATATGCCGCGAGGCTCAAGTTCCTGAGCGACGAAAGTTTCGACGAGGGCAGCCATATCGACCAGCTGCTGCGCTCGCCCACGGTGGCGCGCGATCTAGGCGAGGGCGAGGAATAGCTGCCCCTTTGCGGGCGTGGCGGGGCGTCGCCGCGGCTTTTCTCGACTGTCGGGACGCGGCACGGTGGATGCCGGAACGAGCCCGGCATGCCGTTGCTGGTCAGGCGGCGCGTTTGACCAGGGACGGGTTGGCCGCGGCGACGCCGGTCGCCAGCACCAGCGCATCCTCGACGAAGCCGGTCGCGGTCTGGCCGTAGCGCGCCATGGAGGCGCAGCGCAGCTTCCAGCCCACCCATGACGCAGCGAGCGCGGTGCCGAGCGCGACGGCGGCGCCGGTAACGCGCTGCCCCTTGGGCGCCAAAGCTGCGCCGGCATAAGCTGAGGTGACGCTGCGCACCGCAAGCCCGATGGGCACGATCCGGTCGGGCGCGGTTTTCTGCTTGTCGCCGACCATCTCGGCCGCGCTGAAGGCGATCGCGCCCCAGGCGATCAGCGGATTGCTGAACAATTTGGCGAGCGGCATGTCGTCGGGCAGCGTGCCGCGCTGTCCTGCGGTTGCCAGCGCGGCGAGCGGCACGATGCCGCGCTGACCTGCGGCGAGGCCGATCAGATAGGATTGAAGCATCGGCGAAATCCTCCAGTGGTTCGGTCCAACAATCGCCGGGCGGCAGTTCGTATCCCGCGCACGGGAAAACAGTGGCGCCGGACCGTGCGATGGAGGACAGCGGGACATGGCCAAGCTCTATTTCTATTATGCCAGCATGAACGCGGGGAAATCGACCAACCTGCTGCAGGCCGATTTCAACTATCGCGAGCGCGGCATGGCGACGATGCTGTTCACCGCGGCGATCGACGATCGCTTCGCCGCGGGCACGATCACCTCACGCATCGGCCTGTCCGCGCCGGCAACGATGTTCGATGCCGAGACCAACATCGCTGCCTGCGTGCTCGATCGCCATGCCGAGGCGACGGTGGCGTGCGTGCTGGTGGACGAGGCGCAGTTCCTCACCGCGGCGCAGGTCGATCAGCTGGCGCGGCTGGCCGACAGCGATGGCATTCCGGTGCTGGCTTACGGCCTGCGCACCGATTTTCGCGGCGCGTTGTTCGAGGGATCGGCGCGGCTGTTGGCGCTGGCGGATTCGCTGGTGGAGATCAAATCGGTATGCGCGTGCGGGCGCAAGGCGACGATGAATCTGCGCGTGGATGAGAACGGGCAACCGGTGGCAGTGGGGGCGCAGACCGAGATCGGCGGGAACGATCGCTATGTCGCGCTGTGCCGGCGGCATTTCGTGGCGGCGTTGAACGGGGGCGGCGTGCCGGTGTGAGGTGATGCGCTTGTTGGTTCGGTGAGGGTGGTCGGGGCTTGAGGGGCCGGCTTGGCATATCCTTCGACTGCGCTCCGGACGAACGGGGAGGCTGCAACCTTTCCGCACGCACTTGGTCATCCCGGACTTGATCCGGGATCCATGGCGCCGCGAGCGCAATCCTTCTTGGATCAAGCGGCAGCGTGCGCGGACAGATGGATCCCGGATCAAGTCCGGAATGACGGCTGGGGTTGGCGCGCGCGCGTGGGATCTGGCCGCACTCACCTTGCTTCATGCCGGGCCTGTCCCGGCATCCAGCGGGCTGCGCGCCACCGGCTTCTGCGTGTGTGGAGCAGTGGATGCCGGGACGCGGCCGGCATGACGGATGGCACTGCCATAGCCGCTGGCGCTCCCCCGCTCGCCCCCCTATCTCGCGGGCATCATGACACCCGACAATCCCATCTACGCCGCAGCGGTGTGGATCATCCCGCTGATCATCGCGATCGTCTTTCACGAGGTGGCGCATGGCCTGATGGCGCGCGCTTTGGGCGATCCCACCGCGGCGCAGCTCAATCGGCTGTCGTTCAACCCATTTCGCCATGTCGACCCGATCGGCACGGTCGTGCTGCCGCTCGGCCTTGCGCTGGCCAAGGCGCCGGTGTTCGGCTGGGCGAAGCCGGTGCCGGTCGACCATCGCCGGCTTCGCAATCCGCGCTGGGGCATGGTGGCGGTGGCGCTCGCCGGGCCGGGGATGAACTTTGCGCTGGCGGCGGTGGCGGCGATCGCCATTGGCGTCACCTTTGGCCAGATGGAGGCGCCGCCGCAGGGCGTGGCGGGGTTCGTTCTGGCAAACCTTGTCAACTTCCTGCTGATCAACATCTTCCTTGCGGTCTTCAACCTGCTGCCGATCCCGCCGTTCGATGGCGGGCATGTGGTGGAGGGCGTGCTGCCGCGCCCGCTGGCCGCGCAATGGGCGAAGCTGGCGCGGTTCGGCTTTCCGCTGATCATCATCCTGCTGGTCGTGGTGCCGATGATCTGGCCCGAGGCGAGTGTCGTCGCCAAGCTCGTCGGGCCGCCGGCGGATTGGCTGGTGCGCCAGTATCTCGAATTCGCGCAGCTGTTCGCCCGGGGTCCGCGATGAACGGCTGGCTGATCCTCGACAAGCCGCTGGGGCTTGGCTCGACGCAGGGGGTGAGCGCAGTGAAGCGGGCGCTGCGCGAGGGCGGCTACCCCAAGGCCAAGATCGGCCATGGCGGGACGCTGGACCCGCTCGCCTCGGGCGTGCTGCCGATCGCGCTGGGCGAGGCGACGAAGCTCGCCGGGCGAATGCTCGACAGCGACAAGGTGTATGATTTCACCATCAGGTTCGGCGAGCAGACCGACACGCTGGACGCCGAGGGCAAGGCGATCGCGACCAGCGATGTGCGCCCGACGCGTGCGGCGCTGACGGCGGTGCTGGCGGACTTCACCGGGCCGATCGAGCAGATGCCGCCGGCTTTCTCGGCGCTGAAGGTCGACGGGCAGCGCGCCTACGACCTGGCGCGGGCGGGCGAGGAGGTGGTGCTCAAGACGCGCGCGGTGTCGGTGTTTTCGCTCGACGTGACCGAAGCGGCGGAGGCGGGGGCGCTGGAGGAGGCGACGCTGACCGCGCATGTCTCCAAGGGTACTTATATTCGCAGCCTGGCGCGGGACATTGCGCTCGCCCTTGGAACGGTGGGCCATGTCACCTATCTCAGAAGGACGAAGGCGGGTCCGTTCGGCCTTTCCCAAGCGATATCGCTGGACAATTTGAGCGAAGCCGCTAAGGCGCGCACCCTTGAACATATTCTCCTGCCGTTGAGGGCGGGGCTGGACGACATCCCGGCTCTATCCCTCACCCCCGACCAGGCAGGGGCGCTCCGTCAGGGGCGCGTTCTGGCCGGGATCGCTGCCGACGATGGCCAGTATTTCGCCTGCCTGCACGATGTGCCGGTGGCGCTGATCGAGGTCCAGGCCCGCGAGGGTCGTGTCGTCCGCGGCTTCAACCTATAAGAAGATGTCGAAGGAAAACACATGTCGATCACTGCGGAACGCCGCCAGGAACTCATCAAGGATCACGCCCGCGCCGAAGGCGACACCGGTTCGCCGGAAGTCCAGGTCGCGATCCTGACCGAGCGGATCCGGAACCTGACCGAGCACTTCAAGGGCCACGCCAAGGACAACCATTCGCGTCGCGGCCTGCTGATGATGGTCAACAAGCGTCGTTCGCTTCTCGACTATCTCCGCAAGAAGGACGGGGATCGCTACCTCGCCCTCATCGCGAAGCTCGGTCTTCGCAAGTAATAACGGAAGGGCGCCCTCGCGGCGCCCTTCTCGCATATGCGCTTCGCGTGTGACGCGAGCGTGCAACGCCGGAGGGCAATAAGGCCCGACCGGCACGAGCCAAGACTGGCTCAAGCAGGCCCCGGCTGCATAGGGCGGCCGGAGTGAAGGAAACGAAATGTTCGACAAGAAAACGGTAAGCATCGAGTGGGGCGGCAAGACCCTGACGCTCGAAACGGGCAAGGTTGCCCGCCAGGCCGACGGCGCGGTGATCGCGACGCTCGGCGAGACGGTGGTGCTGTGCGCCGTCACCGCCGCCAAGACGGTCAAGGAAGGGCAGGACTTCTTCCCGCTCACCGTCCACTATCAGGAGAAGTTCTCCGCCGCCGGTCGTATCCCGGGCGGCTTCTTCAAGCGTGAGCGCGGTGCGACCGAGAAGGAGACGCTGGTGTCGCGTCTCATCGATCGCCCGATCCGCCCGCTGTTCCCCGAAGGCTTCTACAACGAGATCAACGCCATCGCTCAGGTGCTGAGCTATGACGGCGAGAACGAGCCCGACATCCTGTCGATGGTCGCCGCTTCGGCAGCGCTGACGATTTCGGGCGTGCCGTTCATGGGTCCGATCGGCGCGGCGCGCGTCGGTTACGTCGACGGCGAATACGTCCTGAACCCGACCGACAAGCAGGTGGAAGAGGGCAAGCTCGACCTGGTCGTCGCCGCCACGTACGACGCGGTGATGATGGTCGAATCCGAAGCCGACGAGCTGTCGGAAGAGATCATGCTGGGTGCCGTGCTGTTCGCGCACGACGCATGCCGTGAAGTGGTCAAGGCGATCGTCAAGCTTGCCGAGCAGGCCGCCAAGGATCCGTGGGAGCTGGCGCCGGTTGACGACAAGTCGGCGACCATGAAGAAGCTCGACAAGGCGATCGGCAAGGATATCGCCGCTGCCTACAAGCTGACCGACAAGCAGCAGCGCCAGAACGCGCTGAACGAGGCGCGCGCCAAGGCTCGCGAGGCGTTCGCCGACCTGAAGGAAAGCGACCCCGCCCAGTACCTCGGCACGCTGAAGCTGGTGAAGAAGCTGGAGGCGAACATCGTCCGTCAGGCGATCCTGAAGGACGGCAAGCGCATCGACGGCCGCACCACCACGCAGATCCGCCCGATCGAGGCGGAAACGCACTTCCTGCCGCGTGCACACGGCTCGGCACTGTTCACGCGTGGCGAGACGCAGACGATCGCGACCGCGACGCTCGGCACCCGCGACGCGGAGCAGATGATCGACGGTCTGAACGGCCTGTCGTACCAGCATTTCATGCTGCACTATAACTTCCCGCCGTACTCGGTCGGTGAAGTGGGCCGCTTCGGCGCGCCGGGCCGCCGCGAGGTTGGCCATGGCAAGCTGGCGTGGCGTGCGCTGCACCCGGTGCTGCCGACCAAGGAAGACTTCCCCTACACGATCCGTCTGACCAGCGACATCACCGAGTCGAACGGCTCGTCGTCGATGGCGTCGGTGTGCGGCGGTTCGCTGGCGCTGATGGATGCCGGCGTGCCGATCAAGCGCCCGGTCTCGGGCATCGCCATGGGCCTGATCCTGGAAGGCAAGGATTTTGCGATCCTGTCCGACATCCTGGGTGACGAGGATCACCTGGGCGACATGGACTTCAAGGTGGCGGGCACGTCCGAAGGCATCACCACGATGCAGATGGATATCAAGATCGCCGGCATCACCAAGGAGATCTTCGAGGCCGCGCTGCACCAGGCCAAGCAAGGCCGGGCGCATATCCTGGGCGAGATGAACAAGGCGCTGGGCGAGACCCGCACCGAGCTCAGCGCGCACGCACCGCGCATCGAGACGATGCAGGTCGACAAGTCCAAGATCCGCGACATCATCGGCACCGGCGGCAAGGTGATCCGCGAGATCGTCGCCACCACCGGTGCGAAGGTCGACATCGACGACGAGGGCGTGGTGAAGATCAGCTCGTCCGATCACTCGCAGATCGAAGCCGCGATCAACTGGATCAAGGGCATCGTCGAAGAGGCCGAGGTCGGCAAGATCTACACCGGCAAGGTCGTCAACATCGTCGACTTCGGCGCGTTCGTGAACTTCATGGGTGGCAAGGACGGTCTCGTCCACGTCTCCGAGATGAAGAACGAGCGCGTCGAGAAGCCGGGCGATGTCGTGTCCGAAGGCCAGGAAGTGAAGGTCAAGGTCCTCGAGATCGATCCGCGCGGCAAGGTGCGCCTGTCGATGCGCGTCGTCGACCAGGAGACCGGCGCCGAGCTGGAGGACACCCGTCCGCCGCGCGAGCCGCGTGAGCGTGGCGAGCGTGGTGATCGTGGTCCGCGCCGCGATGGCGGGGGCGATCGTGGCGGCCGCGGCGGTGACCGTGGCGGCGATCGCGGCCCGCGCCGTGACCGTGGCCCGCGCCGCGAGCGTTCGGAAGGCGGCAACGGCGGTGGCAACGATGACAACGACGATCGGGGCCCCGCGCCCGAGTTCGCCCCGGCGTTCCTGACCGGCGACCGCGACCGCGACTAAGCGATCCGCCTTCGGGTGACATAAGGAGGGCCCCGGCAGCGATGCCGGGGCCCTTTTTTGCTGTGCGGGGAAGGGGCGAGGTGGGCGGCCGTTCGTGCCGAGGGAAGTCGAGGCACGAGCCATGAGCGCAGGAGGTGAGGGACATCCCTCGACGCCACTCGGGAGGAACGAGAGGTGCCGATACGAGAGTCCCGCACTCCGTCCGTGCCGCGCTTGTCGAAGCACGTGCCCCCGGCGCCAGCGCGCGTGACACGCCCTTCGAGGGGCTCAGGGCGAACGGGAGGGGGAGGTGCGGTGCTTCGGTCGCACTAACGCGCTCACCGCCGTTCGTGCTGAGCCCGTCAAAGCACGAGCGGCAGGCGCTAGCGCTCGCGACACGCTCACGCCGAATGGCCAGGGTCCAGATGCACGTCACCCCGGGCTTGAGCCGGGGCCCCGCTATCTCTCCACCGTTGCGGAGGGGAGCGGGACCCCGGCTCAAGCCCGGGGTGACGAAATACCCGGAAGGAAAGGGCGCTTAGGCGGCGACCTTTACCTTCTCCACCGCGATGGCGACACGGTTCGAGATCGGCTGCGCGATCTCACCGGCGAGCTTCAGCGCGCCTTCGGTCGAGCGCGAGCTCTGTGCCACGAAGGCGTCGAACGCCGAACGTGCGAAGTCGCTCTGCAGCTGGAACAGCTCGGTCGGCGACTTGATCGCCGCCATCGAGCGGAACATGCCGGTCGCGCTCTCATACGAGCTCTTCATGTAGCTCGCCGCATCCTGGCCCATCTGCTCGAAGCCGCGCGCCGCGATCTTCGACGATTCGACGATCGCCTCGACGTTGCCCTTGCCGAACGCGTTCATGTCCTCGAACGCCTTGGCGCTCTTTTCCATCTGCGCCTTGGCGCGCTCGCTCGCCTCGGCGAACATCGTCTTGGTCGTGGTGGTCGTCGACTGGATCGTCTCGTCCATGCTAGTTTCCTTCGCGCTGCGGACCGCCGGTTCGGCGGCAGGTTCAACGGTGGCGGACTCTTGCGATACGATCGTGGCCGCCTTGGCCGTGGATGCCGGTTTCTTCTTGCGAGCCGGCGCCTTCAGCACCGGCGGCACGGGGCTCGGCCCCTCCGCATCCGCCAGTTCGTCGGCGATCGCGGCAAGGCTCGTCGTCGGTTCCGATGTAACGGACATACGCACGTCTCCCTATGCTGCGTTGCAAAATAGAGCGTCCGTGCTGCATCCGCAAGGCATTCTTGTGCAGCGCAACAAATCGTTGCGGTTGTTACTTCATCGCTCGCGCACGTAGCGCCCCGGCGCATCCTCCATTGCCGGCAGCGACCCGCCGCCGGGCACCCGCGCGCCCTCGGCCGCCAACGTCTCCGCGCCGTGATCGCGCAGCCAGCCGAGCCAATAAGGCCACCAACTCCCCTTTGTCTCCGTCGCGCCGGCGACGAATTCGTCGAGCGTGTCGGCCGGCTCGTCGTTGGTCCAATATTGGTATTTGCCCGCCGCGGGCGGGTTCACCACGCCCGCGATATGCCCCGAACCGGCCAGCACGAAGCGCATCGGCCCCTGGAAGTGGCGGGTGATCTCCCACACGCTGTCGGCCGGCGCGATATGATCCTCGCGCCCCGCCTGGACGAAGGTCGGTGTCTTTACCGCCGTCAGGTCGAGCGGGGTGCCGTGGATCGACAACGCGCCGGGGGTAACGAGGCGATTGTCGCGATACAGGTCGGTCAGATAGCTGCGGTGCCACGTCGCGGGCAGATTGGTGGTGTCGCCGTTCCAGTGCAGCAGGTCGAACGGCGCATAGTCACGCCCGAGCAGATAATTGTTGGTGACGTAGTTCCAGATCAGGTCGCGCCCGCGCAGCAGATTGAACGTCGCCGCCATGTAGCGCCCGTCGAGATAGCCGTCGGGCGACAGGGTGGCGAGGAACTGGAGCTGCTCCTCGCTGATGAAGTTCGTGAGGTCGCCCGCCCGCGCGAAATCGACCTGCGCGGTGAAGAAGGTCGCGCTGGCGATCGCATCGGCCTCTCCCGCGGCGGCGAGCAGCGCCAGCGTCGCGGCGAGGGTGGTGCCCGCGACGCAATAGCCGATCGTATGCACCGACGGCACGTCGAGCAGCGCGCGCACCACCGCCACCGCATCGATCTGCGCCGCGACGTAATCGTCCCAGGCGATATGCTTCATGCTCGCGTCGGCCGACTTCCAGGAGACCACGAACACGCTGATCCCCTGTTCCAGGCACCAGCGGATGAAGCTTTTCTCCGGCGTCAGGTCGAGGATGTAGAAGCGGTTGATCCACGGCGGAAAGATGATGAGCGGGGTGGCGAGCACCGCCGCAGTCGTCGGGGTGTATTGGATCAGTTCGTACAGGGGCGTGCGGTGGATCACCTTGCCCGGCGTGGTCGCCAGGTTGCGCCCGATCTCGAACGCGTCGGCGGGAGTATGCGTCAACTGCCCGCGCCCGATATCGGCCAGCATGTGCTGCAGGCCCTTCAGCAGATTTTCGCCGCGCGTCTCCAGCGTCTTTTCGATCACCTCGGGATTGGTGAAGGGGAAGTTGGTCGGGCTCATCGCATCCACGAAGCCGCGGGTGGCGAAGCGCAATTGCGCGCGCTGCTTGTCGTCCAGCCCCTCGATCTGGTCGACGCCGCGCAGCATCTGGTCGGCCATCGTCTGGTAGGACTGGCGGATCCAGGCGAACAGCGGGTTCTCCGCCCAGGCCGCCGCGGCGAACCTCTTGTCCTTCGGCTTGGTGTTTGCGGGTGCGGGAGAGGGGGCGGCGTCGGCGGCGGGGGTCAGGAACTGCTGCCACATCGCCAGCCCCTGCGCCCAGAAATCGCGCACCGGGGCGACCGCCGGATTGTCCGGCACCGCATCCATCGCGGCGATGCCCTGTTCCAGCATCATCTGCTGCGCGCGGCCGATCACCCACGTCCAATGCTGCAGGTCGGCGAGGCTCGGTGACGAAGCCTGTGGTGGTCGGGGCGGCTGGCTCTGGTCGGTCATGCTCTCTCTCCAGCGGCGAGCATAGCGGTGCTTGGGCCAAACCACCAACGACGTTCGGCGAAACCGGCTGGTGCAAAGCCGAGCTATCGACGGGCGATCGTCCCGCCCGCTTCCGCTCCCGCCGCGCAGGGTCTATGCCGTGCCCTCGTCATTCACCCGAGGATGCCATGTCCGACGAATTCTACCGCATGAAGCGCCTGCCCCCTTATGTCATCGCCGAAGTCAACGCGATGCGGGCGGCGGCGCGTGCAGGCGGCGAGGACATCATCGATCTGGGCATGGGCAATCCCGACCTGCCGCCGCCGCCGCACGTCATCGCGAAGCTGGTCGAGGTGGCGCAGAAGCCCGACGCGCACGGCTACTCCGCGTCAAAGGGCATCCCCGGCCTGCGCCGTGCCCAGGCGAACTATTACGGCCGCCGCTTCGGCGTCGATGTCGATCCGGAGACGGAGGTCGTCGTCACCATGGGGTCGAAGGAGGGGCTGGCCAGCCTCGCCACCGCGATCACCGCGCCGGGCGACGTGATCCTGGCGCCCAATCCCAGCTATCCGATCCATACCTTCGGCTTCATCATCGCCGGCGCGACGATCCGCGCGGTGCCGACGACGCCCGACGAGCGCTATTTCGAAAGCCTCGAGCGCGCGATGGCGTTCACCGTGCCGCGGCCGAGCATCCTGGTCGTCAACTATCCGTCGAACCCGACGGCTGAGGCGGTGGACCTTGCCTTTTACGAGCGGCTGGTCGCCTGGGCGCGCGAGAACAAGGTGTGGATCATCTCCGACCTTGCCTATTCCGAGCTCTATTACGACGGTAATCCGACCCCCTCGATCATGCAGGTGAAGGGCGCCAAGGACGTGGCGATCGAATTCACCTCGCTGTCGAAGACCTATTCGATGGCCGGCTGGCGCATCGGCTTTGCAGTCGGCAACAAGACGCTGATCGCGGCGATGACGCGGGTGAAGTCGTACCTCGATTACGGCGCCTTTACCCCGATCCAGGCCGCCGCCTGCGCCGCGTTGAACGGCCCGCAGGACATCGTGGAGCAGAACCGGAAGCTCTATCACAAGCGCCGCGACGTGATGGTGGAAAGCTTCGGGCGCGCCGGGTGGGAGATCCCCAGCCCGAAGGCGAGCATGTTCGCCTGGGCCCCGCTGCCGCCCGCGCTCGCGCATCTCGGCAGCCTGGAGTTTTCCAAGCAATTGCTCACTCATGCCAAGGTCGCGGTCGCGCCGGGCGTCGGCTATGGCGAGAATGGCGAGGGCTTCGTGCGCATCGCGATGGTCGAGAACGAGCAACGGCTGCGCCAGGCCGCGCGCAACGTGAAGAAGTATCTCGCCAGCATGGGCGTGAACGTGCCCGCGCGGAACGCCGGTTGAGCCAGGGTGCGGCGCCCCCCGGCGGGAAACATCCATGATTGCGTATAACCCGCTGTACTCGCTTGCCGGGCTGCTGGTGGGCATGCTCGTCGGGCTGACGGGGGTGGGCGGTGGCTCGCTGATGACGCCGCTGCTGGTGCTGGCGTTCGGCTTTCATCCGGCCACCGCAGTCGGCACCGACCTGATCTATGCCTCCGCCACCAAGACGGTGGGCAGCGCGGTGCATGGCCTGCGCGGCACGGTGGATTGGCAGATCGTGCGGCGTTTGGCCGCCGGCAGCCTGCCCGCCGCCGCGCTGACGCTGCTGCTGCTCAGCCGGAGCGTGGAGCGTGGCAAGGATAGCGGCGCCACCATTGCGATGGTGCTGGGGCTCGCGCTGGTCGCGACCGCGCTGGCGACCTTCTTTCGCGCACGGATCGTCCAGGCGATCGGCCCGGCGTTCAGCCGCATGTCGCCGGGCACGCTTCGGCTGCTGACGGTGGCGCTGGGCGTGATGCTTGGCGTGCTGGTGTCGCTGACGTCGGTGGGCGCCGGCGCGCTGGGCATGACGGCGTTGCTGCTGTTGTACCCCAATGCGCCGGTCAGCCGGCTGGTGGGATCGGACATCGCGCATGCCGTGCCGCTGACGCTGATCGCCGGGATCGGCCATTGGTGGCTGGGATCGGTGGATGGCATGTTGCTGCTGTCGCTGCTGGCGGGATCGGTGCCGGGCATCGTCATCGGCAGCCTCATCGCGTCGCGCGTGACCGACCGCGTGCTGACCCCGATCCTTGCGGCGACGCTGGCGGTGGTGGGGATCAAGCTGATCCTCTAGGGGGCGTGGCCCCACGATGCAGGACCTTACCATGATGCCCCGCCCCGGCTTTGCCTTCTCCACCGCGTTCAAGGTCCGTTATGCGGAGATCGACGGCCAGCGCGTCGTCTTCAATTCGCGCTATCTCGAATATGCTGACGTGGCGGTGACCGAGTTCTGGGACTGGACCGGCATTGCCGACGCGCTGGGCGATACGTGGCGCGAGATGGAGTTTCACGTCCGCCGCGCCACGGTCGATTATCTGAAACCGCTGATGCTGGGCGATATGGTGGATTGTTCGGTGCGGATCGAGCGGATCGGTGGCTCCAGCCTCACCAAGCGGTTCGAGATCGCCAACCAGCAGGGCGAGTTGTGCAATGTGATCGAGCTGGTGAGCGTCAACGTCCACCTGCCGACCGGCCGGCCCGTGCCGATCGAGGGCGACGTGCGCGCGTTTCTGGAGGCGCTGATGGTGGCGCAGCCGGATCGGGTGGCGTAAGGGCGCGGCCATGCTTGAAATGCGCCCCGATTGCGAACGCTGCGGCACCGACCTGCCGGCCGACGAGGGCGGGGCGTTCATCTGCTCGTTCGAGTGCACCTTTTGCGCCGATTGCGCCGATGCGATGGACGAGCGCTGCCCCAATTGCGGCGGCGAGTTGCTCGACAGGCCCGCGCGGGTCGGCGCGGCGCTGGCGAAGAACCCGGTCTCGACCACGCGCTACTTTCGCGGCTGAGCCCCGCGCTTGCGGGCGGCAGCGGGGACGGGCATGCCGCGGGCGTGCCTGACCCGTTGACCTCCGCCGCCGCGACCGCCGCGCGCACCAGCCGCATCCTGATCGTCGCCGGCTCCGATTCGGGCGGTGGCGCGGGAATCCAGGCCGATATCCGCACCGTCACGATGCTGGGCGGCCATGCGATGACGGCGGTGACCGCGCTGACCGCGCAGAACACGTTGGGCGTGCAGGCGGTGCATCCGGTGCCCGCCGACATGGTGGTCGCGCAGATCCGCTCCTGTCTCGACGACATCGGCGCCGATGCGGTGAAGATCGGCATGATCGGATCGGCGGCAACGGCGCAGGCGGTGGCCGACGTGCTGGAGCCGCTGGGCCGCGCGGGGATGCCGATCGTGTTCGATCCCGTCATGATCGCGACCTCCGGGTCGGTACTGGCCGATCCGGCGACGATCGCAGCGTTCGGCCGGCTGATGCGAGTAGCGACGTTCATCACACCGAATGCTCCCGAACTTGCGGCACTGACCGGGCGAACGGTCGGCACGCAGCATGAGGCTTTGGCCGCGGGGCGCGAGCTGGCGCGCGACACCGGTGCTGCGGTGCTGGCGAAAGGCGGGCATCTCGCCGCGGGCGATGAGGGCGCAGCCGGCGGCGATCAGGTCGCGGACACGCTTATTCTGCCGGACGGTAGCGACACGGCTTGGGCCGACCCGCGAATCGAGACGCAGCATACGCATGGCACCGGCTGCACGCTGGCGAGCGCGGTGGCGGAGGGGCTGGGCAGGGGGCTGCCGCTGCCGCAGGCGATTGCGCGTGCGCGCCGCTTCGTGCGGGTAGCGCTGCGCGAGGCGCCGGGGCTGGGCGCCGGTCATGGGCCGATGGGGCACCACCGCGTGCGACTGGATTGCGGTCTGGGCGGCGCGACGGTCAATCAGGTGACGCTGCCGGCGCAGGATCATGAAGCGAGCGTCGCCTTCTACCGCGCGCTTGGCCTTTCCATGATCGTGGAGAGCAACGGGCGCTATGCGCGCTTCGAAAGTGCCGGCGGGACGACCTTATCGGTCGAGGCGTCGGCCGAGATTGGCGGTCGGCCGGTCATCTTTCTTGAGGTCGCCGATCTTGACGCTGCGGTCGCGGCGGCGCGGGCGCAGGGCATCGCCATTGCTGATGCGCAGGATCAGCCGTGGGGATGGCGCGAGGCGCGGCTGGCGGACCCGGCGGGTAACCAGCTTTGCCTTTATGCTGCCGGGGAGAACCGACGCTTTCCGCCGTGGCGGATCGGCTAGGGCAGGTCAGGCCGCGTCGAGCGCGCGCTGCAGGCGGTCACGGATCGCGCGCAATGCCGCCGGATCATAGATAGATGACGGCGCCGGCGGGGTGATGGCGTCGGGCGCGACGGGCGGGGGCAAGGCTTTGTCGTCGCGCGTTTCCGCCGCGAGCAGTTTCTGCACGCCCTTCACCGTATAGCCTTCGGTATTCAGCAGGCGCTGGATACGCTCGACCAAGGCGACATCGGCCGGGCGATAATAGCGGCGGTTACCGGCGCGCGTGACCGGGCGGAGCTCGGGAAAGCGCGTTTCCCAATAGCGCAGCACATGGGGGGCGACGCCGGTTGCGGACGCCACCTCCCCAATGGTGCGAAAGGCACCTTCGGACTTTTCGCTACCGCTCACGCGCCTGCATTGACGATGCGATCGCGCATCATCTGGCTGGCGCGGAAGGTGAGGACGCGGCGCGGCGCGATCGGCACCTCGACGCCGGTTTTCGGGTTGCGGCCGACGCGCTCGCCCTTGTCGCGCAGGACAAAGGTGCCGAAGCCGGAGATCTTGACGTTCTCGCCGCGCGCCAGGGCACCACAGAGCGATTCAAGGATCTGCTCGACCAGCCGCGCAGAATCGGCGCGCGACAGGCCAACCTGTCGATGCAGTGATTCCGCCAGATCGGCCCTGGTCAACGTGCCCGCTTCACTCATGTGTCAAAAACTCCCCGCCGCTTATTGCGTCAGGTTATCAGCAACGGGTGCGAATCGGAAGAAGGATGTCGCCACTCGCCGCGTTTCAGAACCGGACGACGGCGGCGCCCCAGGTGAAACCGCCGCCCATCGCCTCCAGCACGACGATCTGGCCCGGCTGAACACGCCCGTCGCGCACCGCGGCGTCGAGCGCGAGTGGCACCGAGGCGGCGGAGGTGTTGGCGTGCTGATCGACGGTCATCACCACCTTTTCGGCCGGCAGCCCGAGCTTGCGCGCGGTGGCATCAAGGATGCGGGCATTGGCCTGATGCGGCACCACCCAATCGACCTGATCCGAGGTGAGGCCGGCAACCACCAGCGATTCCTCCATGACCGCAGCCAGATTGACTACGGCGTGGCGAAACACCTCGCGGCCCTTCATGCGCAGCTTGCCGACGGTGCCGGTAGTGGACGGGCCGCCATCGACATAAAGCAGTTCGTTGTGCCGTCCATCGGCGTGGAGCCGCGTTGCAAGGATGCCACGGCCGTCCGCCTCGGCGCTTTCCTGCGCCTCAAGCACGATCGCGCCGGCGCCGTCGCCGAACAGGACGCAGGTGGTGCGATCCTCCCAATCGAGGATGCGGCTGAACGTTTCGGCGCCGATCACCAGGGCGCGGCGGTGCGCGCCAGCGCGCAACATGCTGTCGGCGACCTGCACGGCATAAAGGAAGCCCGAGCAGACGGCGGCGACGTCGAACGCGACGCAATCGTCGATGCCGAGCATCGCCTGCACCTTCGTGGCGCTGGACGGAAAGGTCTGGTCGGGCGTCGCAGTGGCGAGGACGATCAGGTCGATGTCCTGCGCCAGCACACCTGCCTTCGCCAGCGCGGCCGAGGCGGCATCGCGGGCGAGCGTGGCGGTGGTCTCTTCGGGGCCGGCGATGTGGCGGAAGCGGATGCCGGTACGCTCGACGATCCACTCATCGGTGGTGTCGACCATGTCGGCCATTTCGGCGTTCGACACGCGGCGCGCCGGCAGCGCCGATCCGGTGCCGGTGATGACGCTGCGAATCATGCCGCCTGCCTCTCGAAATGCTTGAGATCCTCGGCAATGCGGCGCGCCAGATCGGCCTGCACCATCTTGGCCGCCACGCCGATCGCGGTCGCGACGCCGACCTCGTTGGCGCTGCCGTGGCTTTTCAGCACCAGCCCGTTCAGGCCGAGAAAGACGGCGCCATTGTGATTGTTCGGATCAAGATGATCGCGCAGCAGCTGCGTCGCGGGGCGCGAGATCAGGAAGCCGATCTTGGAGCGGACCGAGCTGGTAAAGGCGCGCTTCAGCAGGTCGGCGACGAAACGCGCGGTGCCCTCGGCGGTCTTGAGCGCGATATTGCCCGAGAAGCCGTCGCACACGATCACGTCATGCTCGCCGCGCGACAGCCGGTCACCCTCGACGAAGCCGGTAAAGGTCATGGGCAAGTGATCGGCGCTGCGCAGCGCGGCGGCAGCGTCGCGGATTTCCTCGGTGCCCTTCTGATCCTCGCTGCCGATGTTGAGCAGCGCAACGCGGGGGCTGGCGAGGTCCATCGTGACGCGAGCATAGGCTGCGCCCATGACCGCGAACTGAACGAGGTTCTTCGCCTCGACCTCGGTATTGGCGCCGAGATCGAGCACGCACACGTCGTTGTCGCCGAGCGTCGGGAGCAGGGCGGCGAGCGCGGGCCGATCGATGCCGGGCATGGTGCGCAGCGACAGCTTCGCCATCGCCATCAGCGCGCCGGTATTACCCGACGAGACGGCGGCGCCGGCGCGGCCCTGCTTCACGCAATCGATTGCGCGGCCCATCGATGTCGTCTTGGCACGGCGCAGCGCGGCGCCGGCCTTTTCGTCACCCTTGATGACGTCGGGCGCGTGAACGATCTCGGCATTTTGGCTGAGGTTCGGGTGACGGGTCAGCCCCTCGCGAATCGCCGCTTCATCGCCCACGAGGAGGAATTTCATCCCCTCATATTGATGACGCGCACGCGCGACGCCCGCCAGCATGACCGCCAGCCCCTCGTCGCCGCCCATCGCATCGACGGCGATCCAGGAACTGTCGGCCATGGCGGGACGATCTCCGTACTCTAGTCAGCGTAACCGGTGCGGCAGCGGGCGCGCACGCGCGGCCCGGCTGCAGACGGCGTCAGCCCTCGACCGAGATGACCTCGCGGCCGTTATAATGGCCGCAGGACGTGCACAGATTGTGCGGGCGGCGCAGCTCGCCGCAGTTCGGGCACTCCTGGAACGCCTCAACCGAGAGGGCATCATGCGCGCGGCGCATGCCACGGCGGGAGGGGGAAGTCTTTCGCTTGGGGACGGCCATCGCGGCACCTTGATCAATATTGTTCTAAACAAATACGATTGGCCCGACGACGATCGGCGCAGACCGGTATCACCGGCCGCGCCGGGCAGCCGGGCGCATCGCGAAGACCCGCGCCTATAGCGGATCGCGCGGCCGTTGCAAGCCGCGCGGTGGGCTGGCACGCTTTCCCCCAGCGAAAAGGGGAGGAAAAGATGGTCTTGCCGGTAACGCTTGTTATCGCCGCGGCCTGTGCGGTGATCAACATCTGGCTGGCGCTGCGGCTGGTGCGCGGGCGGGTTCGTGGAAAGGTGATGGTGGGCGACGGCGGTGATCCCGCCATGCTCTCGGGCATGCGCGCGCACGCCAATTTCGGCGAATATGCGCCGATCGTGCTGATCCTGATGGGGCTGATCGAGCTGGCGCGCGGGCCGCTCGTCGCCCTGTGGATCATCGGCGCGGTGTTCGTGGTGGCGCGAATCGCCCATCCGCTGGGCATGGGGCGGTCGGCGCCCAATGGTTTTCGCGCCGGCGGGGCGGTGGCGACCTGGATCATTACCTTGATCCTGGCGGGCTGGGCGCTGGCGATCGTGGTCGGGATGGACGGCGGCGGCGGCGCGGTGACGCTGACGCCGGTGGTGCCGGTCGGGCGGGGCTGAGTCGCGGATCAGTCTGGCTGATCCGCCATGCTATGCGATGGGGGCGGCGGGGCGTGGCGGAACGGATCAGTCGTCCAGCTTCGCCCCGTCCAGCGCCTTGTCTTGTCGCGCCTTGGCGGCCTGTTCCGCCGCACGCTCGGCCTTGGTGCGGCCGAAGGCGGCGCGATTCGCCGCGGCGGTGTTGGCGGCATCAACCCGCGCCTTGGCCTTGCGGGCGCGGCGCAGGTTGATCACCTCGCCCATGTCAGGCGCGCACCTCGCGCGCGATCGCATCGAGCAGGCCGTTGACGAAGCCGGCCTCGCGCCGCTCGTAGAAAGCATGGGCGACGTCGACATATTCGCTGATCACCGCGCCCTTGGGCACGTCGACGCGCGACAATAGTTCATAGGTGCCCGCGCGCAGGATCGCCTTCATCGGCTTGTCGAGGCGATCAAGCGACCAGCCGCTGGCGAGCTTCGCCTCGACCAGCTTGTCGATCTCACCCATCCGCGCATGCGTGCCGGTGACCAGATCGTCGAAAAAGGCGACGTCGGCTTCGGCATATTCGGCGTCTTCGATCGTGGCGCCGATGCGATGGTTATGGAATTCGTGGAGCAGCGCCGGCATGGCGGTGCCTTCCATCTCATGCTGATAGAGCGCCTGGGTGGCGGCGAGGCGCGCGGCGGCGCGGGCCTTGGTACGAGCAGCGGTACGGGACATGGCGGCCGCCCTTACGCCCCTGTGCGCGAATCGACCAGTCCCCTGCAACAGGGTGTACCATCGCGTCCGTTCGCCCTGAGCTTGTCGAAGGGCGTGCCGCGCCCGACGAGGCTTGTGGCCCGTGCTTCGACAGGCTCAGCACGAACGGCGCGCAAAGGGCGACGTTACCGTCGCAGGCGCAGCGCAACCGATTGAGCGTGTGCGGGCAGCCCTTCCGCCTCGGCCAGCGCGACCGTTGCCGGGCCGAGCTTTTCCAGCGAGGCGGCGTCGAGTTGCAGGAAGCTGGTGCGCTTCATGAAGTCGGTGACGCCCAGCCCACTAGCGAATCGCGCACGGCGGCCGGTGGGCAGCACGTGGTTCGGCCCAGCGACATAATCGCCGATCGCCTCGGGCGTGTGGCGGCCGAGGAAGGCGGAGCCGGCGTGGCGCAGCAGGTCGAACAAGGGCTGGGGATCGTCCACCGCGATCTCGACATGCTCGGGCGCGAGCGCGTCGACCAGCGGCATCGCTTCGGCAAGATCGCGTACGATGACGATCGCGCCGCTGCGCTCCCACGCGATCCGCGCGGTTTCGCCGGTTGCGAGGTCACCCAGCTGCCGCTCGACAGACGCGACGACCGCATCGGCGAAGTCGGGCGAATCGGTGAACAGGATCGATTGCGTGGTGACGTCATGTTCGGCTTGGCTGAGCAGGTCGGCGGCGATCCAGTCGGGATCGTTCTGGCCGTCGGCAACGACCACGATCTCGCTCGGGCCGGCGACCATGTCGATGCCCACCACGCCGTAAACCTGGCGCTTGGCCTCGGCGACCCAGGCGTTGCCCGGTCCTGTCACGACATCGACGCGAGCAATCCGATCGGTGCCCCAGGCGAGCGCGGCAATCGCCTGCGCACCGCCGACGCGCCACACCTCGTCCGCGCCGGCGAGATGCGCGGCGGCGAGCACGAGCGGGTTGATGTCGCCCTTGGGCGTGGGGGTGACGACCACCAGCCGCTCGACCCCCGCGACCTTGGCGGGGATGGCGTTCATCAGCAGCGTGGAGGGGTAGGCCGCGCGGCCGCCGGGCACGTAGATGCCCGCGGCGTCCACCGGCCGCCACCGCGCGCCGAGCCGCACGCCGGCATCGTCGGTGAAGGCGGTATCCGCGGGACGCTGCTTTTCGTGATAGGCGCGGATGCGCGTCGCCGCGAGCTCCAGCGCGTCGCGCAAGGCCGGATCGAGCGCGTCGAACGCCGTCGCGCAATCCGCCAGCGGGATCGACCAGCCGCTCTCGTCCAGATCGTGGCCGTCGAGCTTCTGCGTGAACGCCTTCAGCGCGGCATCGCCCTCGTCGCGCACGCTGCGCAGAATGGTCGACACGTCGCGTGTCACGTCGGCGTCCGATTCGCGGCGCGCGTCGACCAGATCGGCGAAGGCGCGCGTGAACGATGCGTCGGCGGTGGACAGCCGGATCATGCCGCCTGCGCCTCGTTCGCGGCGCGGCGGAATGCCTCCACCAGCGGCACCACCAAACCGGCGCGCATCTTCATTGCCGCGCGGTTGACGATCAGGCGCGAGGTGACCTCCACGATCGTCTCGACCTCGACAAGGCCGTTTTCCTTCAGCGTGCGGCCGGAGGAGACGAGATCGACGATACGCGGTGCGAGGCCGAGCATCGGGGCGAGCTCCATCGCGCCGTTCAGCTTGATGCATTCCGCCTGCACGCCGCGGCTGGCGAAATGCTGCGCGGTGAGATGCGGATATTTGGTGGCGACGCGCACGTGGCTCCAGCCGCGCGGATCGTCCGTCTCGGCCAGTTCCTTCGGCTCAGCAACCGACAGGCGGCAATAGCCGATGTTGAGGTCCACCGGCGCATACAGCTCGGGATAGGCGAATTCGCCGAGCACGTCCGAGCCGACGATGCCGAGCTGCGCCGCGCCATGTGCCACGAAGGTCGCGACGTCGAACGCGCGCACGCGGATCAGCGCGATCGCCGGGTCCTGTGTTGCAAAGCGCAGCGCGCGGCTGTCCTCATCGAAGAACGCCGCCTCGGGCACGACCCCGGCGGCGGCGAGCAGCGGCTGCACCTCGGCGAGGATCCGCCCCTTGGGCACGGCAATAACGAGCGGTTCGGCCATGGGCGCGGGCTTTACGCACCGGCCCCAACGGGCGCAACACGCACCGATGGGCACCGAAGCAGCAAATCGCGAGTCGTTTCACATCCAGGCGGCCTATTGCGAGGCGATGGCCGCACCGATCACCGCGCGCGTCTGTGTCGCGCTGGCGAGCGCGCTGGACCGGGCGAGCGCCACCGGGCGGCGGGTGCTGGACTGGCCGGGCGAGCCGGTGGCGGATGCGATGGTGCTGCGCCTGGTGGGCGGGCTGCACGCGCTGCACCGGCACGGGGTCGATCCGGCGCTCGACCGGGTGTTTACGGGGGCGGTGACCGAGCCGGGCGAGGTGGAAGCGATCCTGCGCGATGCCGTCCCCACGCATGATGCGGCGCTGCTGCCGTGGCTCGACGGGCCGCCGCAGACCAACGAGGCGGGGCGATCGGCCGGGCTGATGACCGGGCTGCTCCATGTCGCCGCGCGTTTCGGGCCGGACGTGGATCTGCTCGAGATCGGCTCGAGCGCGGGGCTGAACCTCTTGATCGACCGCTATGCGTTCGACCTTGGTGGTATTCGGCGCGGTCCGGATGACGGCTCCGTTTTGATCGCGCCCGAATGGCGCGGCCCGCCGCCCCCCGATGCGCCCATCGCGATCCGTTCCGTGCAGGGCGTGGACCTTGCGCCGGTCGACGTGACCGACCCGGCCGAGGCCGAGCGGCTGGCCGGCTACGTCTGGGTGGATGCGGCCGAGCGCCTGGAGCGGATCGAGCGCGGGATCGCGATGATCCGGCAGCATGGTGTGTCGCTGGTGCAGGGCGACGCGGCCGATTGGGTGGAGGCGAAACTGGCCGAGCCGCAGGACGCCGGCACCACCCGCGTGCTGATGCATTCGGTGGTCTGGCAATATCTGCCGCCTGCCGGACAGGCCCGCATCCGCGATGCGATGGCGGCAGCGGGTGCGCGGGCCACGCCCGAGCGGCGGCTTGCGTGGGTGATGATGGAGCCCAACCGCGATCTCCACCGCCATGAGGTGCGCGTGCAAGCCTGGCCGGGCGAGACGCCGATGGAGCTGGTGGCGCTGACCCATGCGCATGGCGCCTGGGTCGAGGCGCTGGAGCCGCCTTACGAGACGCGCGACTATGTGATGCGGCGCGGACCGTATGAGCAGGATTAGCGCGTCGACGCGTTGTCGGTGTGGCAAGGGTCAGCGAGGCAGATAGCTTGAGGTCTGCGGCACGGTGGATGCCGGGACAAGCCCGGCATGACGGCTTGCCTCAGGGATAGCTGACGGTCTTGGGCTGGCCGGGAATGGGGATCCACTCGATCTCGTCGCCCGGCACGACCGGGAATTCGCGCGCCATCCAGGCGCGTTTCGCCTCCTGGATGCGCTCGCGCGAGGAGCTGACGAAATTCCACCATACATGCCGCGGCGTGCTGAACGCGTCGCCGCCTGCCAGCATCGCGCGCGCGCCGCCGGTGGAGCGCAGCGTCGCGGCAATGCCGGGGCGCAGCACGTACAGCCGCTGCGGCTCGAGCGGCACGCCCTCCAGCGTCGCATCGCCCTCAACCAGATAGATCGCGCGCTCGTCCGCGTCGGCGTCGATCGGGACGCTGGTGTTCGCGGCCAGCACGATGTCGGCGTAGATCGTGCCGGCATAGGTGGTCGTAGGCGCGCTGCGGCCCCACAGGCTGCCCATGATGACGCGCGCAGTGATGCCGCCGTCGGTAATGACCGGCAGGTCGCCCGCCGCGACATGCTCGAACGCCGGGTCGATCTCCTCGCGCCCGTCGGGTAGCGCGAGCCAGGTCTGGATGCCCGACAGCGGAGGCCCGTCGGGGCGGACCTCGGCCGGCGAGCGCTCCGAATGGACGATGCCGTGGCCCGCCGTCATCAGGTTCACCGCGCCGGGCCGGATCACGATCTCCGTCCCCAGCGAATCGCGATGGCCGAGCGCGCCGTCGAACAGATAGGTGACGGTGGACAGGTTGATGTGCGGGTGCGGGCGCACGTCGATGCCCTCGCCGGGGGGCAGATGCGCCGGGCCCATCTGGTCAAAGAACAGGAACGGGCCGACCATCGTGCGTTCGCGATGCGGCAGGGTGCGATGCACCTTGAACCCGCCGATGTCGTGCGTGGCGGGAAGCAGCGTCAGCTCGATCAGATCCTCACGCGTCATGGTCGGTCGCCTCCAGCATGGTGAGCAGGTCGTCGGGGTAGATGGTTTCGGGCCATTGTGCGATCTCGTCGCGGCTGAACCAGCGCCACTCGGTCATCACGCGGCGTTCCAGCTCGGTATGGCCGGCGGGATCGATGTCGCCCGCGTCCACCTCGACGCGGAACCAGCGTTCGTCCGCCGTCACCTCGACGCGTTCGATGGTGAGAAAGTCGACGTGGCGCTGCGCCACCTCCGGCCCCGGATCGGCGCGGATGCCGGTTTCCTCGAACAGTTCGCGCCGCGCCGCCTCGGCATAGCTTTCGCCCGGATCGAGCGCGCCGCCCGGCGTGCACCAGAAGGGCGCACGATCGTCACCCGGCGTGAAGCGGAACAGGAGGACGTGGCCGGCGCGGTTCACCAGCAGGATGCGCGCCGCGGGCCGTGCGGCGCGGGCGACCACGTCACTCACCGTCGAGCTCGGGATAATGGCGGAAGATCCCGTCGGTGTTGAACGCGAGGCGCCGCTCGCTCGCGAGATACGCCTCGATGCCGGGCAGGGCCGCGACGGCATCGCGGATGCGGATCACGCCAGGATAGTCGCTTTCGATCGCGGCCATGCGGCGCGGGAACATGTAGCGCAGCCCCTCGACCAGCTGAAACAGCGAGGTATCGGCATAGGTCCAGCGGCCATCGACCAGCCAGCCGCCGTCGGTCGCCTGCGCCGCCGCCTCGAAATAGGCGAGGAACTTGGGCAAGCGCGCGTCGCGGAACTGCGTGGCGGCCCGCGCCGCCTCCGCTTTCTGATCCTCGTAATAGGCCATCATCTCCACCGGATGGTGGATGTTGTGCACCTCCGCCACGATGTCGGCGATCGTCAGTTGCAGCTGGTGGATCCAGTAGCGGTTCGCCATGTCCGACGGCGCCAGGTCGTGACGGTCGCCAAGATACAGCAGGATGTTGGCGACCTGCGCGATGGTGAGGCCGTCCACGTCGAGATAGGGCGGCGCGAACGGTGCACGCTCGGCGCGCTCCATGTCGGCCATCAACGCCTCCGCGCCGTGGAGGCGGGCGCAATCCTCATAGGCGATGCCCGCGGCCTCCAGCGGCAGGCGGACGAACTCGCCGCGACCCTGGATGCCGGGCCAATACCATAAGCGACAGGTCATCGCGGCTCGCCCGGTGCCAGCGTCTTCATCGCCAGCGCATGGACGTGGTCGCGCAGCAATTCCGCCAGCGCCTGATTGACCAGCCGCTGCCGCGCCACCCGGTTGAGCCCTGAGAAGGCCGCGCTTTCCACCACCACGCGAAAATGCGATTCGCCCGAGCCGTCGTCGCCGGCATGGCCGCGGTGCAGCCCGCTTTCGTTGATCACCTGAAGGTGCGTCGGATCGAGTGCGTCGGTGAGGCGAGCGGTGATGGCCTGCTCGATGGGGCCGGTGGAAGGCGTGGTCATCGCGCCTATATAGTCCGTTTTTGCAGGGATGTTTTCGATTTTGGCGAAGGACCGGCCGAACGCGCGTTTTCATGGGAGGATCGAGGGCGACCGGCCGTGCGAGGCACCCGGTTGCGATGCGGCGGGCGAGTTTCGCGCGCCGCCGCTGGAGGGGCCGGGCGGCGACGGACCGGGCCGCTATCGCTGGTTCTGCCTCGATCACGTGCGCGCGTTCAATTCGAGCTACAATTTCTTCGACGGCATGAGCGCGGAGGAGATCAACCGCGCGCAGCGGCCGATGGCGGGATGGGAGCGCGAGACGCGCGCCTTTGCCCGCGCCGGTACGGGCGACCAGGGGCCGCGCTGGGCCGACTTTTCCGATCCGCTCGATGCGATCGGCGCGCGCTATCGCCGCGAGGTCGCGCCCGAGCGAACCGATGGCAAGCCATTGTCGGGGCAGGATCGCGCGAGCCTGAAGGTGCTGGGGCTGGCGGCGGACGCGGACCGCGCGGCGCTGCGCCGGCGCTACAGCGAATTGGTGCGCCAATATCACCCCGATCGCAACGGCGGGGATCGCAGCCATGAGGCGATGTTGCAAAAGGTGATTGCCGCCTATCAGCAATTGCGGCAGGCGCCGGCCTTCGCCTGAGCGGGCCGCGAAGCGATGCGGCGGCATGCTCGGGCCTTGCCCTGACGGGGCGCGATGCCATATTTCAGGCGGTGACAATGATCAGCAATCAGATCGACATGGCGGAACGACGCGATGATGGCGGCCGCGAGGATGGTGGCGGCACCGGCGTTGGCGTGGCGACTCGCACCCGCGCCAAGGTCAAGGAGCCGACCCCCTATCGCGTGCTGATGCTCAACGACGATTACACGCCGATGGAATTCGTCGTGCTGTGCCTGCAGCGCTTTTTCCGCATGACGGCGGAAGAGGCAACGCGGGTGATGCTGCACGTCCATCAGAAGGGCGTCGGCGTGTGCGGCGTGTTCAGCTACGAAGTGGCGGAAACCAAGGTGGGGCAGGTGATGGATTTCGCCCGCGCCAACCAGCACCCGCTGCAATGCACGCTGGAAAAGGCCTGACCCTTTGGCTGCGGCCGGCATGATGGCGCTTGCCCTGGCGACGGTGGTGGCGGCGGCGACACCTGCGCTGCCCGAGCGCGACACATGGTATGCCTGCCTCGAGGATTTCACGCAGGTGGCGATGGCGAGCAGCGGCACGCCGGCGACCATCGCGCTCCAGACCAACGAAGCCTGCGCCGCCGAGCGCAAGGCGTTTCAGGTGGCGCTGTTCCGATCGCGCACGGTGCAGGGCGATGCCGCGGCGCTGACCGCGCGCTTCGCCGCCGAGGACCGCTCGGCGTATGAATATGTGATCGCGCTGGTCGATCGCCTGCGTTGAGGCGCGGTTGGCGGGGCCGCTGCCCAAACCACCGCGTCGTGCCGGACTTGATCCGGGATCCATGGCGCCGCGTACGCTGAGGCTGGCGGCTCTGGTGCGTGATCCAGCCACCTGGCTCGCCCGGTCAGCGTAATTTCAGGAGCTTGGGCCTGACCTTGGCGGCAGCGCCCGTGGACGGTTGGATCCCGGGTCAAGCCCGGGATGACGTCAGGGGTGGGGCGGGCGTTTCCGCGCCCTCAGTCCACCATCCGCCATCCGGGATAACGGCAGGGCCGGGGCGAATGTTGCGCCCGTTCAATCCACCATCCGCCAGCCGATCGTCTCGCCGGCGTGGAACGGCACCACCGACAGCGTATCGTCGCCGATCCGGTCGGGCACGCGGGTCTCCACCCGCTCCAGCGTCACCGTGCCTTCATTCAGCGGCAGGCCGTAGAAGCGCGCGCCGTTTTCGCTGGTGAACGCCTCGAAATGCTGAAGCGCATTGTCCTCGTCGAACACGCGCAAATAGCTTTCCAGCGCGACGGGCGCGTTGAAGATGCCGGCACAGCCGCACGAGGATTCCTTCGCCTCCACCACATGCGGCGCGCTGTCGGTGCCGAGGAAGAATTTGGGCGAGCCCGATACTGCCGCCTTGCGCACGGCGAGGCGATGCGTCTCGCGCTTGGCGACCGGCAGACAATAGGCATGCGGGCGGATGCCGCCGTCGAAGATCGCGTTGCGGTTGATCAGCAGGTGCTGCGGCGTGATCGTCGCCGCGACATTGGCCGGCGCCTCCATCACGTACTGCGCCGCCTCGGCGGTGGTGATGTGCTCGAGCACGATCTTGAGCGCGGGGAAATCGCTGACCAGCCGGCGCAGGATGCGGTCGATGAACACCGCCTCGCGATCAAAGATGTCGATCGATTTATCGGTCACCTCGCCGTGGATCAGCAGGGGCATGCCGATCGCCTGCATCCGCTCCAGCACGGGGGCGAGCGCGAAGATGTCGGTCACGCCATGCGCGGAATTGGTGGTGGCGTGCGCGGGGTAGAGCTTGCACGCGGTGAACACGCCCTCTTCATGCGGGGCGGCGATCGCATCGGCGTCGGCCTGATCGGTGAGGTAGCAGGTCATCAGCGGGGTGAAGCCCGCATCGGCCGGCAAAGCGGCAAGGATGCGATCGCGATAGGCGCGCGCGGCCCCCGCCGTCGTCACCGGCGGGGTGAGATTGGGCATGATGATGGCGCGGGCGAACTGGCGCGCGGTGTGGCGCGCGACCAGCGCCAGCATCGCGCCATCGCGCAGGTGGACGTGCCAGTCGTCGGGGCGGCGAATGGTGATGCGGTCGGTCATGCGGGTCCTGCCATGCTTGGAATGCGCGCGCGACGCCCTAGCTTGTCGGCATGACCGACGCCACCACTCTAGCCGACCGCGCCCTTGTTCGTCTCTCGGGGGAGGACGTGCGCGGCTTCCTGCAAGGGCTGGTGACGAACGATGTGGCGGGGCCGCTGCCGGTCTGGACGGCGCTGCTGTCACCGCAGGGCAAGGCGCTGTTCGACTTCATTATCTGGGCGGATGGAGAGGATCTGCTGCTCGATTGCGAGGCGGAACAGGCCGATCTCCTCGCCAAGCGGCTGACGCTGTATCGCCTGCGCCGCCCGATCACGATCGCGCGCGACGATATGCTGGCGGTGCATTGGTCGCGCGAGGGCGAGGCGGGGGTGCCCGATCCGCGGCTCGCGGAACTTGGCCGGCGGTGGATCGGCGCGGCGGGCGCGGCGGCGCAAGGCTGGGTGGCGCATCGGCTGTCGCTGGGCGTCACCGAGGGCGTGGCCGAGCTTGGCAATGCGGAAACGCTGTGGCTGGAATGCAATGCGCGCGAGCTGAACGGCGTCAGCTTCGCCAAGGGCTGCTACGTCGGGCAGGAGAATACGGCGCGGATGAACTACCGCTCCAAGGTAAATCGGCGCCTGGTGGTTGCGCCACTTGGCGAAGCGGGGCCGCGCACGCGCGCGACCTATCCCGAGCTCGGCCTGATGGTGGAGCATCGCCGCGTCGAGGATCTCGGCGATGCGCTGATGCCGCTGTGGCTGGCGGCGGCGGTGGCGGCTTAGTCACTACAACGTCATCCCCGCGCAGGCGGGGATCCATACGCGCAGGTCTCGCGAGCGTAACAGACGTCAGAGGTTATGGATTCCCGCCTGCGCGGGAATGACGAATCAGGTGCTCACACCATCCCGAACGGCACCACATGGTTGGTCTGCGTATGGCCGATCTCCGCATTCCCGAGGAACGGCACGCCCATGTCGCGGCACCAGCGCTCCATCATCGCCGGCAGCGGGATGTTCCATGACGGCGTGTTGTCCTTCACCCCCGTCACCGCGCCCAGCCGCACCCCCGCGATGCCGCGCAGCTGCGGCGCATTGGCCATGGTGAAGAGCAGCCGGTCGATATTGTACATCGGCTCGGACACTTCCTCGATCAGCAGCTCGTGATCGGTGAGGTCGGGCAGCCAGGGCGTGCCGATGAGCGATCCGAGGATGGCGAGGTTGAATGCCGCGGCGGGGCGCTTGCCGAGGCCCGGCTCCAGCCCCTGCCGCTCGCCGCGCGCAATCCAGCCGAGCGAGCGCGCCACCGTTGCGTCGCCGCCACCCGAGCTGCGCAGGATGTCGGTCGGCATCGGGCCATGCGCCACGCGGCCGATGCGACGGGCGTAGAGCGCACCGAGCATGAACCCCATGTCGGAATAGCCGACATATTTCTTGCGCCGCGCGGCATCGTTCAATTGCGGCATGATAAGCTCAAGGATGCGGTTCGAGCCATAGCCGCCGCGCGCGAACCACACCGCCTCGAATCCGGGATCGTTGGCGATCTCCAGGAATGCCGCGGCGCGGCGGGCGTCCGGCCCGGCGAAATGGCCATCGCTTTCCCAGCATTGCGGGTGAAAGACGAGGTCGACCTCGGGATAGGCGAGCGCGGCATAAGCGGTCATCGGGGCCACCATCTGCGGATTGGCCGTGTTCGCCGGCGCGACGATTCCGATCTTCATAAGGGCCCGATCTTCATCCGTGTCGCCGCCTTCGCCTTGCCCGTTGCTGCGCGCGGCGATAGCGCGCGGCCATGCAGGACGGCAACATCGCAGGACAATCCTTCTTTTTCGTAGGCGTCGGCGGCTCGGGGATGATGCCGCTCGCCATGATCCTGGCGGGGCGCGGCGCGATCGTCGCCGGGTCGGATCGCGGCCTCGATCAGGGGCGGGTGCCGGCGAAGTTCGCGGACCTTCAGGCAAAGGGCGTTCAGCTGTTTCCGCAGGACGGCAGCGGCATCGTGTCGGCCGATCAGGTCGTCGTCGCTTCCGCCGCGGTCGAGGCGACGGTAGCGGACATGGTGGCGGCGGACCGGCTGGGGTGCCGCCGGATGAGCCGCGCCGAGCTGAACGCGGCCTTGTTCAACGCCAGCCGGCTGCCGATCGGCGTTGCGGGGACCAGCGGTAAGTCGACCGTGACGGGCATGATCGCTCGCATCCTCTACGATGCCGGGCTCGATCCCACCGTGATGAACGGCGCGGTGATGAAGGATTTCGCCGCCGCCGATCGTCCGTTCGCCAGCGCGCTGGTCGGGGCGGGCGATCCCTATGTCAGCGAGGTGGACGAAAGCGACGGCTCGATCGCGCTCTACGCGCCGCGCGTCGCAGTGCTGAACAACGTCAGCCTCGACCACAAATCGCTCGACGAACTCAACGTGTTGTTCGGCGACTTCATCGCCAAGGCGGGCCATGCGGTGGTCAATGCTGGCAACCCCGATGCGGCGGCGCTGGCGATGCGACTGCCGCGCGATCGCGTCACGACCTTTGCGCTTGGCGGTGAGGCCGATCTGGTCCCGACCGACATCCAGGAAGAGCCGTTTGCCGCCGCTTTCACCCTGCGCGGCACCCGCATCCGGCTGAACGTGCCCGGCCGCCACAATGTCGCCAATGCACTGGCCGCGATCGGCACGGCGCTCGCGGCCGGCGTGGCGTTCGATACCGCCGCGGCGGCGATCGCGCGCTACACCGGGCTGAAGCGCCGCTTCGATTTGGTCGGGGAGGACGGCGGCGTCGCGGTGATCGACGATTTCGGGCACAACCCCGACAAGATTGCCGCGACCCTCGCAACGCTTCACGCCTTCCCGGGCCGGCTGCTCGTGCTGTTTCAGCCGCATGGCTATGGCCCACTCAAAACGATGCGAAAGGAGCTGGTCGAGACGTTCGCGCAGGGGCTTGGTCCCGACGATCTGCTGGTGCTGCCCGATCCGGTGTATCAGGGTGGCACCGTCAGCCGCGAGGTGACCAGCGCCGACATCGTCAACGACATCGCGGTCAGCGGCGGCAATGCGCGGCACATCCCCGACCGCGGGGCAGCGGCGGCGCATCTGGTCGCGACCGCCCGCCCCGGCGAGCGCATCGTCATCATGGGCGCGCGCGACGACACGTTGCCGCTGCTTGCCGCTGACATGGTGGCATGGCTCGGCGCACGTGATAGTGTCGCCTGACCAGCAACCCCGCGCCAAAGGAAAACCGATGCTGCGCCGCCTGTTCCTCGACCATCCTGCCTCCGTCGGCGAAAGCTATGTCGAGCATTTCGGCGTCGCCGGGCGCTTTGGCGCGCGCATGATGGTGGGCGGCATGGGGGCGCTGGTCCATGCCGTGCTGCCGTTTGCCTGCAAGAGCACCGGCAGCCGCACGATTGCCGAGCTGCATGCCGAGATGGTCGCCAAGCGCACGGCGAAGCGCGATGCCGAGACGCAGGTAAAGACAGTCGAATATGTGATCTGACGCGGCAGCGACGGGGCACCCTCCTTTCGCTCAGCCCTGCCCATCGCTACATCGCGGCGCATGACATCTCCGCAGCGTCCCCGCCTTGCCTACCACCTGACGCAAGGGAGCGGCCCGACGATCGTGTTCCTGCCGGGCTATGCCTCGGACATGACGGGCAGCAAGGCGCTCGCGCTGGAAAGCTGGGCGCGCCAGAGCGGACGCGCCTTTCTGCGCTTCGATTACGGCGGCTGCGGCGCCAGCGAGGGCGCGTTCGAGGAGCAATCGCTGGCCGATTGGCGCGACGATGCGCTGGCCATGATCGACCATGCCGTCGAAGGCCCGGTCGTGCTGGTCGGCTCCTCGATGGGCGGGTGGATCATGCTGCTGGCCGCGCTGGCCCGGCCCGAGCGCGTTAAGGCGATGGTCGGCATCGCCGCAGCGCCCGATTTCACCGACTGGGGCTTCAGCCAGGAAGAAAAGCTCTACATTCTCCAGCATGGCCGGCTCGAGCGGCCCAATTCCTACGGACCACAGCCGACGGTTTACACGCGGCGTTTCTGGCAGGCAGGGGAGGCCAATCGGCTGATGCACGGCGCCATCGCGCTCGACATGCCGGTGCGGCTGCTCCACGGCCAGCGTGATCCCGACGTGCCATGGGCGCAATCGGTGCGGCTGGCGGAGCTGATCCGCGGCGACGACGTGCAGGTGACGCTGGTGAAGGACGGCGACCATCGCCTGTCGCGCGAAGCGGATATCGCCTTGCTGATCCGCAACGTCGAGAGCGTGCTGGCATGATCCTGCTGGCGCTGGCGCTGCAGGCGACGGCCGCCCCGGTCGCGTCGGGATGTGCAGCGCTCGCTCTGACTGACCCGATCGCGGCACAGCAGCGTGCCATGAGCGATCGCAGCGCCGACGGCCGCGCGTGCCTTGGCCTGGCATTGGCTCAGCAGGGCGAATTTACCGCGGCCGCCCCGGCCTTCGAAGAGGCGGCGCGCGTCTCCGAACTGGCGCGCGACGGACTGGCCGCGCGTTATTGGGCGCAGGCCGGCAATGCGTGGCTGGCGGGGCAGGAGCCGGCCAAGGCACGCGCCGCGCTGAATGCTGCCCTGGCGTCGGGCACGCTGACCGGGCTCGAGCGGGGCGAGGCGGCGCTGGATCGGGCGCGGGCGCTGGTGGCGCTGGGCGACCTGCCAACCGCGCGCGCCGATCTGGACCTCGCGTTGAAGGACGCAGCGGACGATCCGCTGGCGTGGCTGCTTTCCGCCACCTGGGCGCGGCGCACGGGCGATCTGTCGCGTGCCAAGGCCGATGTCGCGCAGGCGCTGCGCCGCGCGGCAGATGACGCGCAGGTGCAGCTGGAGGCCGGCAATATCGCTGCCGCAAGCGGCGACGAGGCGGGCGCGAAGGCGGCGTGGGGCGAAGCGGTGCGGATCGCGCCCGATAAGCCGGCGGGCCAATCGGCGGCTCAAGCGTTGACGCAGTTCACGGGCAATCAACAGCCATAATCTGGAGGATAGATGCGGTATCTCCACACCATGATCCGGGTAGCCGATCCGGACAAGACGATCGCCTTTTTCAAGGTGCTGGGTTTCGAGGAAGTGCGCCGCACCGACAGCGAGGCAGGCCGGTTCACGCTGATCTTTCTCGCCACGCCCGATGACATGCGCGGTCCCGGCGAGCGGGGGCGTGCCGAGGTGGAGCTGACGTACAATTGGCCGGCCGAAGACGGCAGCGCGCCGGAGGAATATACCGGCGGGCGCAATTTCGGGCATCTCGCGTATGATTGCGACGATATCTACGCGACCTGCCAGGCGGTGCTGGACGCAGGCTATACCGTTCACCGCCCGCCGAGGGACGGTTACATGGCGTTCGTGAAGACGCCCGACGGGATCTCGATCGAGCTGCTACAGCTGAACGGCCCGAAGCCGCCGCAGGAGCCCTGGGCCTCGATGCCGAACACCGGCAGCTGGTGAGCCGAGCAGGGCCGCCCGCGCAATCCAGTGCGGGCGGCGCCTGCCGACAATTGCGTTGTTGCCTGATCGCGCGTGTTGAAAGGAGCTACCATGTCGCCACTTGAGATTATTCGCGTGCCCGTGCTCAGCGACAATTACAGCTGGCTGGTGCACGATCCGGACAGCGGCGCGACGATGGTGATCGATCCGGGCGAGGCGCAGCCGCTGCTCGATGCCGCGGCGGCGCATGGCTGGACGATCGGTGAGATCTGGAACACGCATTGGCATCCCGATCACGTCGGCGGCAATGCCGGCATCGTGGCAGCGACCGGGGCGACGGTCACTGCACCGAAGGCGGAACGCGAAAAGATCGGCGCGATCGACCGCGGCGTCGGCGAGGGCGACAGCGTGTCGCTCGGCCAGCACCAGGCCATGGTGATGACGGTGCCGGGGCATACGCAGGGACATGTGGCGTTTCACTTCGCCGACGATGCGGTGATCTTCACCGGCGATACGCTGTTTGCGATGGGCTGTGGCCGGCTGTTCGAGGGGACGCCGGCCGATATGTTCGGCAACATGCAGCGCTATGCCACGTTGCCGGACGCGACGAAGGTGTATTGCGGGCACGAATATACCCAGTCGAACGGGCGGTATGCGGTGGTGGCCGAACCCGACAACGCGGCGATCAGGGCGCGGCTGGAACGGGTGAACCAGGCGCGCGCCGCCGGCGAGGCGACGATCCCGACGACGATCGGCGACGAACGCGCGACCAATCCGTTCCTGCGCGCCACCAGCGCCGAACAATTGGCGGCATATCGCGCGGCGAAGGATAGTTTCCGCGGGTAGCGGCGTTTCATTGCTGAGCGGCCGACAGGAGGCACGACAATGGCCAAGATGCTGATTTCCTTTGCACTTGCTGCGGCGATAGGCGCGGCCGGGATGACGGCGGCCGGTGCGGCCGGCGACAAGCGGCCGGGGCCGTACGAGCGGCAACAGATCCGGCTGCAAAAGGAGCTCGCGCGCCTGACTCCGCAGCAGCCGGTCGATTGCATCGACACGCGCTTTCGCAACGTGTCGCTGGAAGCGATCGGCACCAAGCTGATCTATCGCGAAAGCCGCGATCGCATGTACGTCAGCGAAACGGCGGGCGGATGCGAGAATGTGGCGCGCGGCGATGCGCTGGTGACGCGGCAGTTTGGGCCGCGGCTGTGTCGCGGCGACATTGCCACCACGGTCGATCGGGCGGCGCGGTTTCAGACCGGCAGCTGCGCCATCGGGCCGTTCACACCCTATACCGCAGGCTGATCGCCAGACCGGATCGTTGCTGCTAGGCATCCGCCCATGGCGCGGGACCGCGCCTCTTCCCCAGCGGAGCCAAGATAATGTCGAACGAAACCGAAGCCGATCTCACCGGCGTTGCGCCGCGCGTTGCGCCCAAGCCCAAGGTGGACGAGATCGGCGGCCGCAAGCTGAAGCCGGCCACGCTGATGATGGGCCATGGCTATGATCCGTCGCTGTCCGAAGGATCGCTGAAGCCGCCGATCTTCCTCACCTCCACCTTCGTCTTTCCCAACGCCGCGGCGGGCAAGCGCCATTTCGAGGGCGTGACGGGCAAGCGCCCGGGCGGGGCGGAGGGCCTCGTCTATTCGCGCTTCAACGGCCCGAACCAGGAAATCCTGGAAGATCGGCTGAGCGTCTGGGAAGATGCCGAGGACGCGCTCGCCTTCTCCAGCGGCATGTCGGCGATCGCCACGCTGTTCCTGTCGATGGTGAAGCCGGGCGACACGATCGTCCATTCGGGGCCGCTCTATGCCGCCACCGAGACGCTGATCGCGCGCATCCTGGGAAAGTTCGGCGTGAAGTGGCTCGACTTCCCGGCCGGTGCGACGCGCGAAGAGATCGACAAGGTGCTGACCGAGGCGGCGACCGGCAATGTCGCGCTGATCTATCTCGAAAGCCCCGCGAACCCGACCAATGCGCTGGTCGACGTGGAGGCCGTCGCGGCGAGCCGTGACGCGATCTTTACCGGCGACACCAAGCCGCCGATCGCGATCGACAATACGTTTCTGGGGCCGCTGTGGGCGAAGCCGCTGCAGCAGGGCGCGGATATCGTGGTCTATTCGCTGACCAAATATGCCGGGGGCCATTCGGACCTGGTGGCGGGCGGCGTGCTGGGTTCCAAGGAGCACATCAACACCATCCGCTCCATGCGCAACACGATCGGGACGATCTGCGATCCGAACACCGCATGGATGCTGCTCCGCAGTCTCGAGACGCTGGAACTGCGCATGAGCCGGGCGGGCGAGAATGCCGCCAAGGTGTGCGAATTCCTGGCCGCGCACCCGAAGGTGGAGAAGGTCGGCTATCTCGGCTTCCTGGAGCGGGGCGAGGACAAGCGGCAGGCCGACATCTATCGCCGCCATTGCAGCGGCGCGGGTTCGACCTTCTCGCTGTATCTGAAGGGTGGCGAGCCGGAGGCGTTCGCGTTCCTCGACGCGCTGAAGATCGCCAAGCTGGCCGTCAGCCTGGGCGGTACCGAGACGCTGGCGAGCCACCCTGCCGGCATGACCCACCTGTCGGTGGCGGACGAGCGCAAGGCCGCGCTGGGCATCACCGACAATCTGGTGCGCATCTCGATCGGCGTGGAAGATGCCGACGATCTGATCGCGGACTTCGAGCAGGCACTGGCGGCGATCGGCGGCTGATCCAGCCGCTCTTGCCACTGCGCCGGTGATATCGGCGCGGTGGCAGGTCAGGCAGCGGCGGCGCTTGCGCGGTGCCGCTGCTGCTCCTCCTGATACGTGATCAGTCGCTGCTCGAGCTTTTCGGCAGCCGCCCCCGTCGCGGCGCCGCGCAGCGTAATGGCGTAGCCGTAGCCGACATGCGCCTCGAGCTCGTGCACCTCGATCCCGCCCAGCACCCAGGCGAGCATCGCTGCCACATAGACGGCGTCCAGGGCGCGCAGCAGCGGATCGATCTCCACCGCGGCAAGCAGCGCACCATCGCTTTTCGCTTCGTTGAGAAGCGCCCACCAAAAGCCGTAACGCTGCGGCGTCTGCAATTCGCCGCGCAATTCCTTGCTGTCGAAGCGCAGCGCCTCGGTCCACAAGGTGCGGTAGAACTCGGGATCGTCGGCAAGATAGGCGAGCGAGATCGACACCGCCTGAAAGATCCGATCGGTGGCGCCGACACGGTGAAGCTGCGAGAAACGCTCGTGAAATTCCCGTACGTCCTCCAGCAGCGCGATGACGATGGCGCGTTTGGACCCGAACAGATTGTAGGGCGTCGTCAGCGACACGCCGGCGCGCGCCGCGATCGCGCGCATCGACAGGCCCGTGTCGCCCGTTTCCTTGATCAGATCGCGTGCCGCGGCGATGATCCGCCGCCGACGCTCCGCCTTGGCGTCCTCGCGCCGGCTCACCCTAATTCCCTTTGCATGCCCGATCGATAGGCGGCGCGGGCGCAAGCTGCAACGCCGCGGTGGTAAATTTCCATAACGCGTTCGCAAAGTGTCTGGTCAGCCGCGCGGGTGCAGCCTACGTTCGGTGTCAAAGACGAATGAAGGAGAGGGCCATGGCCAAGGCGATTACCCGGATCGGTGCTGTGTGCGCGCTGGTTGCAGAGAGGCTGGCGTGAGCGGGCTGGCGAAGGGTCGCAAGGCAATCTTCATCACCGGCGCGGCCTCCGGCATGGGGCTGGAAACGGCGCGGCTGTTTGCGCGCGAGGGCTGGTTCGTCGGCGGGGTCGATGTCAATGAGGCGGGGCTGACCGCGCTTGAAGCCGAGCTCGGCGCGGAAAATTGCTTGGTTCAGCAATTGGATGTGACCGATCGCGACGCTTATGCCGCGGCGCTGGACCGCTTTGCGGGGGCGAGCGGCGGGCGGCTGGATGTCCTGTACAACAATGCCGGGATCGGGCGTGGCGGGCCGTTTGCCGACCAGCCGTGGGCCGATGTGCTGGCGGTGGTGAACGTGAACTTCATCGGCGTGCTGACCGGAATTCACCTGGCAATACCGTTGCTTAAGGCGACGCCGGGGTCCTTGTGCTTCACCACATCCTCGTCATCGGCGACGTACGGCATGCCGATGATCGCGGTGTATTCGGCGACCAAACATGCGGTGAAGGGGCTGACCGAGGCGCTGGCGATCGAGCTGAAGCCCCATGGCGTCCGCGTGGCGGACGTGCTGCCGGCGCTGATCGACACGCCGATCCTGCCCGAGGGCGCAGCGGCGGCGGCGCCGAAAACGGGGGTTTTCCGCGCCATTCCGCCGCGCGAGGTGGCCGAGACGGTGTGGGAAGCGTACCATTCCGACCAGTTGCACTGGTATGTACCGCGCGAGTTGGTGGCGCTCGACCATATGGCGACGCTGCACCCCGAGCAGACGCGCGACGCGATGGCGGCGGGCACATTGTTCGCGACGATCGATGCGCAGCTTGCCGCGGCGACCCCGCTGCCGATCGGCGCGACGGCCGGTTGAGCGGAGAAGAATGACCACGGATGGTGGTGCGGCGGCCTGCTAGCGGCGGCGGATCGGCCTCTTTTGGCCGGCGATATTGCTGCGTCGGCCAGTTACCCCGTCGAGCCTTCGATCAGGCCGCTTTCAGCATGTCCGCTCGCGCATCGAGGCCGATGGTGGCCATCAGCTCGGGGCGGTCGGGGCCGGGCTGGGGGGCGTAGGCTTCCGCGTTGAGGCGGCGGCCGCGCGCCCAATAGCCGAGCACCTTGCTGAGGTTCTGCGGGCGCTTCAGCCATGCCTCGGGATGTTCGAGCATGTGGAAGCCACGCATCATCGCGCGCATCAGCTGGATGTCCGAGCGGGCGGCGATCGTAATGCCGTCCTCGACGAAGCTCTTCGCCACTCGCGCCTTCAGCCGTGGGCGATGATCGGGGGTGAGCGTGGCGCGGGCGCGGCGGATGGCGGCGCGATCCTGCTTCAGCATCAGATCGTAATAGGGCTTCACCTCCGCCTGGATGCCGCGGTGGTAGATGCCGAGCCGGGCGGCGGGATCGCGCGTGCTGTCGAGCGCGCGGCGCAGCACGCCGGCGCTGACCGCGGCCAGCGAGCAGCCGCGCCCGTAGAGCGGGTTGGTGCGCACCAATGCGTCGCCGATCGCGAAGAAGCCCAGCACGGCGGCTTTGTCGTTCACCACCAGATTGCGCCAGCGGCTGTGCAGATCGCCCATGCCGATGACCTTGCCGACCGGCTCCGAGACGGCCGGATCGACCCACGGCGCCATGCCGGGCATCGCCATGCAGATGCGCTGGAAGGTGTCGCCGTCCATCACCGCGCGACGCAGCGCATGCTCGATCTCGGGCACGCAGAGCGTGATGGAGAAGCGGCGGTTGTCGGCGGGGAAGACGCCGAACTTGAGATAGCCGAGATCGCCCGAGGCGGGGACGTCGCCGCGCGGCGGCTCCTCCTGCCCGTCGCGCAAACGGTAGTGGCGCGTGAAATAGAGCACGCCGGCGGTTTCGGCCGCCTCCGTGATCGGCGCGCCGCCCTTCATCAGTTGCTCGATAAGGTTGGCCGCCTTGCCGCCGGCATCGACCACCACGTCGGCGGGGATCTCCTCGCGGCCCGCGGCGGTGTCGGCGACGACGCCGGTGACCACGATCGTGCCGTGATTGTCAGGGTGCGAGAGCGGCGCGCGGACCTTCACGCCGCTGCGGATGGTGACGCCGGGCAGCCGCTCGACATAGCGGCGGATGACCAGCTCCAGCGTGGTGCGGCGGCTGGTGAGGATGGTGAGATCGGCATCCTCGCGCTGCGGCACGTAGCGCGCCTTCATCTTCGGCGGCAGCATGTCGGCAAAGGTGATGTCGCGGCAGCCGGCGGCGTAGAGATCCGCCAGCAACTCGGGATGCTCGTCGCGGATGATGTTGCGCAGGCGGGCGAGAAAGGCGTGGCTCTGGCGCAGCTGGCCGACGCCGCGGCGCTGCCATTGATCGAACGCGACGTCCGGGCCGCCTTCGGGCGGGGCATCGTCGCGTTCCAATAGCGTGACCTGGCGCGTGCCGCCGCCGAGTCGCAGCGCGGTGCACAGGCCCGCGATCCCGGCGCCGACCACCACCACCTGCTCGCCCGACGTTCCTGATGCGCCTATGTCCGACATGGCTCTCTCCAACATTCAGTGGTCAGAGATAATCTGAACGGCGGATCGCCGCAACAAAATACAAACATGTTATGATTATGCGGGTTGCGCTTGGTGGCGGGACGCGTCACCATGCTGGCCATGATCCGGTGACCAAGCCGGGCGACAGCATAGGGAGGGGTGCCATGCGCGCCGTGGTGAGACGCAACAAGCAATTGGTGTGCGACGAGGTGCCCGATCCCACGCCCGGCCAGGGCGAGGTGCTGGTGAAGACGCTGGCCTGCGGCATCTGCGGGTCGGACCTCCATGCGGTGCATTCGTTCGAGAACATGCTGGAGCTGGGCGCGCGCACCGGCGAGAAGCCGCGCACCGATCCGTCCAAGGACATGATCTTCGGCCACGAATTCTCCGCCGAGATCCTGGACCACGGGCCGGGATCGGCGAAGACGCTGAAGGCGGGCACGCGCGTCGTTTCCATGCCGATCGCGGTGAAGCCCGAAGGCTATGAGGCGATCGGTTATTCGAACACCTATCCCGGCGGCTATAGCGAGCGGATGGTGCTGAGCGAGGCGATGCTGCTGCCGGTGCCCAATGGCCTCAGCGACATTCAGGCGGCGATGACCGAGCCGTTCGCGGTGGGCGAACATGCCGTTGCCATGTCGGCGGCGGGGCCGGACACGGTGAACCTCGTCATCGGCTGCGGCCCGGTGGGCCTGGCGGTGATCGCGGCGCTGAAATCGCGCGGGCTGGGGCCGATCGTGGCGGCGGATTTCTCGCCCGCACGCCGCGCGGTGGCGGAGAAGATGGGTGCCGACGTGATCGTCGATCCGGCCAAGGAATCGCCGCACACCAAATGGAGCGAGCTGGGTGTGCCGCGCACCTCATCCGAGCGGATGGCGGCGATGATGACCGGGCAGAAGGGCAAGCGCGCGATCGTTTTCGAATGCGTCGGCGTGCCGGGGGTGTTGCAGAACATCATCGAATCGGTGCCGGTGAGCACGCAGGTGATCGTGGCGGGCGTGTGCATGGAGACGGACAAGATCGAGCCGTTCCTGTGCATCAACAAGCAGATCGATTTCCGCTTCGTGCTTGGCTACACCGCCGACGAGTTCGCCGCGACGCTGGGCAATATTGCCGAGGGCAAGATCGACGTGCTGCCGGCGATCACCGACGAGGTGGGGCTGGACGATGTGGCCGCCGCCTTTGCCGCGCTGGCCGACCCCGAAAAGCAGTGCAAGGTGGTGGTGCGGCCGGAGCTGCGCGCATGAGCCTGCCGATGGAGGCGCCGCGCGCGCTGGCCGCGGCGATGCCGCCGGTGCAGTTCGTGGAAACCAACGGCATCCGCATGGCCTATTACGAGGTCGGGCCGAAGGGCGAGGGCGTGCCCGTGATCTTCTGCCACGGCTTTCCCGAGCTCGCCTTTTCGTGGCGGCATCAGCTTGATGCGTTCGAGAAGGCGGGGCGCTGGGCGATCGCGCCCGACCAGCGCGGCTATGGCCTGACCAGCCGGCCCGAGCGCATCGAGGATTACGACCTGGAGCATCTGACCGCCGACATCGCCGGGATGATGGACGCGCTGGGCATCGAAAAGGCGATCCCGTGCGGGCATGACTGGGGCGGGATGGTCGTGTGGCAATTCGCGCTGCGCTACCCCGAGCGGTGCGCGGGCGTGATCGGGGTGAACACGCCGTTCCTGCCGCGCGGCGAGATCGACCCGATCGCGGGGATGCGCGCGGCCTATGGCGAGGACATGTATATCGTCTGGTTCCAGAAACCCGGCGAGGCGGACGCGGCGCTGGCGGCGGACCCGGAACGCGCGATGCGCTTCTTCATGCGCAAGCCGCAGATGACGTTGAAGGAATATGAGCAATTGCCCGCCGAGCAGCGCACGCTGGCGCTGGGCGAGGGGCTGAAGCTCTACGATCCCAAGAACGATCCGCAGCAGTTTCTTTCGGACGACGAGATCACCGCCTTTGCCGAGACGTTTGCGGCGACGGGCTTCACCGGCGGGATCAACTGGTATCGCAATTTCACCCGCAACTGGGAGGCGTCGGCCGATCTGGTCGAGCGTGTCGAAATGCTCTCGCTGATGGTAATGGCGGAGAATGACGTGGTGCTGAGCCCCGCGATGACGGAGGGGATGGAACGCTATGTCCCCGATCTGGAGCGGGTGCTGGTGGAGAAATCCGGCCATTGGACGCAGCAGGAATATCCCGAGGAGGTGAACCGCGCGCTGCTTGGGTGGTTGGACAAGAGGTTTCCGCGCTGAGGCGCCGTGGGACGTTTCGGGGCGAAGGGTATCCTGGGCTGAGCTGGGGAGAGGAGCGGACCTCTTTCCCGTTCGGATGAGCCCGTTTCGGGGCGGGGGCGCGGCACTCCACGCGGCCTTGCCGGCGGGCTCGGCTCGCTTCGGCGAGTGTGAGGGTATGGCTCGTATCGGCAGATGGATGGCTGTCGATGCGGGCCGTGCCTTTGGGGGTGGTGGTGACGAGTGCGCGTGGTGATCCGGCAGGAGGCGTGATCACCGGAGTGACAAGCGTTCTGGGTTAGGAATGCAATAGCAGCCTTTCGGCTGTAGCCGAGTTGTGGACATGAGTGTTTGAGCGTTTACTGCGCTGGTGAGAATCAAAGACCCATTGGATGTGCAGGTTAGGAGAGGCCTGCTGAGCATTGATACTGATCCACGGTTCTGCGCTTCTTCTACTTTTTGGCTCACTTTTTACCTGACGGGAAACCCCAGTTCGCTGTGGTTGGTTTCGGAAGCCCTTGCTGTTGCGGGTTGGATTAACACCGGCGATTGGGACGGGGGCTTTCTTTATCCGAAGGTCCAAGCCCCGCGCTCAGAGCCCTCGGTGTTGAGCATCGCAGCCGAGGTGCTAAGATTGTCTCAGGAGCATGGTGTAAGCCTTATCGGCATTGACGCAGACACGTCGCCGGATGTTGAACAATCCAAGTTCGCGATGCTCTACTCAGACTGATTGCGAACGGCCGCCACTCCCAGATCACGTCATTTCGCTCCGGCTTCGAGGCTGGCGCTCATCGGCTGACGACCTACTCCGCAAACCCCACGAACCGCGCCGCTTCGCTCACCGGCTTGCGGCGGGAGACTACCGCGTTGGCGGGGAAGGTGTCGTCGGGCCAGCCCATCGCGACGCAGGTCTGGATCACCTGATCGTCGGGGATGCCGGCGTGTTCGCGGACCACGGGCGATTGCATGATGCCCTGGCTGTTGATGACGCAGCCGAGGCCGCGCGACCAGGCGGCGTTGACGAGCGCGGTGGTGACGGCGCCGCAATCGAACGGGGCGATGTCGCTGCCCAGCAGCACGCGATCATAGGTGACGACGATCGAGACGGGGGCGTCGAACTGGCGAAAGCCGCGCAGCACCCAATCGTGGCGCTTCGCCTTGTCCTCGCGCGCGATGTCCATGGCGCCGAAGAGCTGCTTGGCGATCTCGATCTGCCGCTCGCGGTGAACGCCGGCATATTCCTCGCCGAGGCGGAATTCGCGCGAGTGGGGGACGCCCGCCAGGTTGCGCTCGGTATTGCCCTGGCGGATGCGGTCGAGCGGCTCGCCGGTCAGCACGGTGAAATTCCACGGCTGGGTGTTGAGCGAGGAGGGCGTGCGCATGGCGAGCGCGAGGATCTCCTCGATCAGCGCGCGGGGGACGGGATCGGGCTTGAACCCGCGGATGCTGCGGCGGCCGTTCACCACGTCGTCATAGCTTTGCATTGAAGCCTCTCCCGTATTTTGCCCCTGCTCCTACCACAAACGTCATCCCCGCAAAGGCGAGGATGACGGCTTGGGTGGTCAGGCCTTCAGCATCCGCTCGGTCACCATGCGTTCGAGGATGGTGAGCGGCATGGCGCCGTCGAGCAGCACCGCGTGGAATGTGCGCGGGTCGAAGGCGGCGCCCTGCTTCTTCTTCACCGCGTCGCGCAGGCGCACCCAGACGGTGTGGCCGATCTTGTAGCTCGTCGCCTGGCCGGGCCAGACGGTGTAGCGGTCGATCTCGTTCTGGCTGCGGCCCTGCGCGATGCCGGTGGTGGCGATGAAGTATTCGGTCGCCTTTTCGCGGCTCCAGCGCTTGTGGTGGAGGCCGGAGTCGACGACGAGCCGCGTGGCGCGGAACAGGAGCGACTGGAGATAGCCGACCTGGCCAAGAGGATCGCCCTCGAACATGCCCATTTCGTCCGCCAGCTGCTCCGAATAAAGCGCCCAGCCCTCGGTATAGCCGCTGAACCCGCCGCGGCGGCGGATGAGGGGGATGTCCTGCGATTCAAGCGCGGTCATCACCTGTAGATGGTGGCCGGGCACCGCCTCGTGATGCGTCAGCGTGGCGAGGCCGAACTTGGGGCGATCGAAGCTGTCGCGCAGGTTGATGTAATAGATGCCGGGGCGCGAGCCGTCGATCGCGGCGTTCTGGTAATAGCCGCCCGGCGCGCCCGCCTCGATCGACTTGGGCACGCGGCGCACCTCGACCGGGGCCTTGGGGATGAAGGCGAACTGCTCGGGCAGGCGCTTCTGCATCGCGATCACCTGGCGGTTGAGCTGCGCGATGAGCTGCTCCTTGCCGGCATCGGTATTGGGATAGACCTGATCGGGGCGCTGGTTGAGCGCGACCAGCCGCTCGCCGACGGTGCCCTGGCTCATGCCCTGCGCCTTCAGGATACCGTCGATGCGGTTCGTGATCTCGGCGACCTGTGCGAGGCCCAGGCGGTGGACCTCCTCGCCCGACATGGCGACGGTGGTCGCGGCCTCGACGGCGGCGGCATAATAATCCTCGCCATCGGGGAGGCGCCAGGCGCCCGCATCGTGCGACGCCTTGCCGCGCAGCTCGGTAACGAGCGCACGCTGGCGATCGAGCGCGGGGAAGACCTGATCGTTCATGATCTTCGTCGCCTGCGCGACGCGATCGTCGGGGAGGTTCGCGGCTTTCAGCTTGGTGGCGAGCGCCGTCACCGGCACGGTCGCGGCGGCGGGCTGATCGCGCAAAGACCCCATCAGCTTCAGCGTGGTATCGAGGATGTAATCGGGGGCGAAGACACCGCGCGCGGCATCGGCGCGCTGCCGCTCGGTATCCTGGTCGATCGCGGTGGCGAAGGCAGAGACGCGCGCGAGATAGGCGTCGGCATCTGCGGCATCGGCGATGCGGTGCTGCGAGCTCAGGAAATCGGGCACCTCCCGGTAGGCGCCGGTCAGCTGCGTCAGGATATAGGGCGCGAACCGGCCCATGCTGGCGCCGTAGGTGAACTTCTCACCGCCCGCGATGCTGCGCTGGAGCTGATAGGAGACGACCTCGTAATCGATCCGCGCGGCCGGCGAGAGCGAGGCGGGGTTGATCCGGCGCAGCGCGGCGAGTTCGGACTTCGCGCGGGCGAGATCCTCCTTCACGCCGGCGGCCGAGCCGTCGTTCAGCTTCGACTTGAGCGCGGCGCGCGCACCATTGTCGAGGCCGAGCGCGGTGGCGCCTTCGGGATTGTCGTCGATCCGCGCGTAGAAGAACTGATCGAGCATCGCGTGCAGCTTCGCGTCGTTCGGGTTCTTGCCGGCGGCGGCGGCGGCGGCGGTTGCGGGCTGCTGCGCAGCGGCCGGGACGGCGCTGGCAAGGGCGGCAGCGCCGGTGCTGCCGAGGAAGGTGCGACGATCCATTTTATGTACTCCAACTCATGTTCGGTCCATCGGCGGGCGAGGGGCTTGCACGCGCCTCGACCCGCCGGCGGGGTCATGCCAACTGGATCCCGGCCGGCGCCGGGGTGGCAGGGTGGTTCAGGTGCCGGGACGATGCGGCATCAGTTCGCGCTCGTTTCCCAGAAATAGGCGCCGCGCTTGGCGGTGCCGGTGGCGACTTCGTTCAAGGTCTTGGCATCGTAGAGCCGGCCGCCGAGCATCACCTGCGCGACCTTGTCGCTGTTGCGGATGTCGGCAGTGGGATCGGCATCGAGCACCACCATGTCGGCGAGCTTGCCGACCTCGAGCGAGCCGATGTCCTGCGCCATGCCGAGCGACTGGGCGGGGACGATGGTGCCCGCGCGCAGCGCCTCCAGCGGCGTCATGCCGCCGCGCACGAACGACCATAGCTCCCAATGCGCGCCGATGCCGGCCTGCTGGCCGTGCGCGCCGATCGACACGAGCACGCCGCGCTTAGCGAGCTTGTGCGCCTCGCGCGCATTGTCGTCGTCGACGAAATCGCTCTCCGGCGCCATCAGCCGGCGGGCGTTGTCGGCGCGCAGCTTGGTCGGCGGGGTGTGCGCCTGGAGCAGCGGATTGGCGAACACGTCGGTATGCTGGCGCCAGTACGGATCGGCAGCGAGGCCGCCGAAGGTGACGACGAGGGTGGGCGTGTAATTGGTCTTCGACGCGGCGAAGAATTGCAGAAAGTCGTCGTAGAAGGTTTCCAGCGGGATGTTGTGTTCGACCGTCGAATTGCCGTCGGCGATGTGCGTGACGTCGAGCCCGTAGATCGAGCCGCCTTCCGCCACGACCTGCATCCCCTCGCGCCGGCTGGCCTCGGTGATCTGCTGGCGCTGCTCGCGGCGCGGTTGGTTGTAGTTCTTCACGCTATGGCCGCCCTGCGCCTTCAGCCGGCGGACGTGGCTGAGCGCGTCGTCGAGGCTGTCGATCTGCGCATACACGTCGGCCGCCTTGGCGCCGTACACCACCTCGCCGGTGGAGAAGATGCGGGGCGCGAGGATCAGGCCGGCGCGCTGATATTCGGATGCGGTGAAGATCTCGCTCGCGCGGTTCGACGGATCGTGGATCGTCGTGGTGCCGAGCGCGAGATTCTGCATCATCGACCAGTTGCGCTGGGGCACCAGCTCGTCGCTGCCGGCGGGGCCGTGGGCGTGCGCATCGATCAGGCCGGGGATGATCGTCTTGCCGGCGGCATCGACGGTCTTCGCACCGGCGGGGATGGCGGTGGAGGCGCGCGGGCCGATTGCGACGATGCGGTCGCCACGGATCACCACCACGCCATCGTCGATGATGCCGCCGTCCGTACCTGCCATCGTCACGAGCCGTGCGCCGGTGATCGCGACGGTGCCGGTCGGCTTGGCCGCGGCCTGCTCCATCGCGAGGCTGACGCCGGTGGTCGGGGGCACGAAGCCGGGAGTGCCGTCCGCGCGCGGCGCGGCGGCGAACATGTTGGCGGTCTCGACGGTGTAGAGCGTCGGGCCGAGGCTCCAGTGCAGGCGCGTGCCGTCGTTGGACCAGTTCATGTAATCCGCGCCGCCGGCGCTGACGCGCGTGATGGGCAGCGCCTTGGCATCGGGCGACAGCGCGATCGTCTGACTGCCCGGCATCAGCGGCACGACATACGCAGCGTAATTCTGGCGGAAGGCGACATATTCGCCCGTCGGCGAGACGACGTAATCGGTGGCGAGCTCGCCCGTCGCGTGGACGCGCTTGTCCTGCCCCGACAGGTCGGTGCTGACGAGTTGGCGCACCGACTTGCCGTCCTTGCGCTCGTCCTGCAGCATGAAGATGCGATCGTTGCCGGCGCCGAACTGCGGCGAGGCGGCATCGCGCGACACGAGGCTGGCGGCGCCGCCGGCGGTCGCGACGCGGTACACGCCGGCATCCTGCGCCCAGCGCGGGCTGGTGAGGCGGCCGGCACTCGTGCGCTCGAACACGATCGTCTTGCCATCGGGCGAGAAGCGCGGGCGGGCGTAATGGCCGGGCTGGCCGATCACATCGCGCGCGCTGCCGCCGTTCGCGCCGATCACACGCAGCCGGCCGAGGCCATCATCGGTCCAGCTGACATAGACCAGGCTCTTGCCGTCGTGCGACCAGCTGGGGAACAGCTCAAAGCCGTCGTCGCCGCGCGTGAGGCGGCGCGCGGTGCCGCCGGCGACCGGCTTTACCCACAATTTGCCGAGCGTTTCGAACACCACCTCACGGCCATCGGGCGAGACACTGGCAAAGCGCGGCATGGCGGTGGTGAAGCGATCGGGCGCGACCGCGATCTGCGGGTGCGAACCATCGATCAGGCCGCGCGTGTCATCGATGGTGAAGGGGATCTCGCGCGCGTTGCTGCCGTCGGCGTTGACGCGGCGGATCTTGCCCTTGGCCCAGAAGACGAGGCCCGAATTGTCGGGCAGCCATGCCATGTTGGGGTAGACACCGGTGACCGCCCAGGTTTCCTGCACGTCCTGATCGAGATCGTCGTAGATCTTGCGCTCCTCGCCCGAGGCGAGATCCTTGACGTAGAGCTTCGAGCGGGTCGCCTCGCGGCGGACGAAGGCGATCTTCTTGCCGTCGGGCGAGGGGGTGGGGCGCACCGAGCCGCCAGCGCCGGTGACGGCCTTGGTCACCTCGCCGCTGGCGAGATCGTAGCGCTCGATATCGAACAGGTCGGTATTCGAATCCTGCGCATATTCGAAGATCGGGCCAGGGGTGACGTTGCGCGTATAGAACACCGACTTGCCGTCGGCGGCGTAGATCGGCTCGCCCAGTTCCTTCTGGTGCGTCTCGTTCGGGCGCTTCACCAGCGGCACGCCGGCGCCGCCCGAGACGTGGTACATCCACACCTCGCCGGTGCCCAACGAGCGCCCGGTCGTGAAATGCTTCTTGGCGACGATGAAGCGGCCGTCCTTGCTCCAGCTCGGCTGGTTGAGGAGGCGGAAGTCTTCCTTCGTTACCTGGCGCTTGTCGCTGCCGTCGGTGTTCATCACCCAGATATTGTCGCCGCCGCCGCGATCGGAGGTGAAGGCGATGCGCCGGCCATCGGGCGAGAAGCGCGGCTGCACCTCGTAGGCGAGGCCTTCCGCAATGCGCGTCGGCGTGCCGCCGGCGATCGGCATGGTGTAGATGTCGCCCAGCAGGGTGAAGGCGAGCGTGCGGCCATCGGGGCTGACGTCCACGTCCATCCAGCTGCCCTCATTGGTGCGGATCGGCACCTGGCGGATGGTCGCGCCGGCGGGGGCGTTCACGTCCCACTTCGGCTTGGCGGCGGGGATAGGGGGTGCGCTCTGCGCGGAAGCGCCGTGCGCAACAAGCGCAGCCAAAGACACGAGCGACGCCGCGTAGAACCTCATGAAATCCCCCAAAAACGACAAGATGTTTGCCCTACTATCCGGCTGCACGCCGAAGTGGCAATGCCGTAGGGGCAATTAGCGGCGGGCGAACCCGAACACGGGCGCTACGCGATCAGGAGAGGGTGCGATGAGCGAGCGAACCGTGCTGATTGCGGGGGCGAGCGGAGTGATCGGCCAATCGGCGGTGGCGCGCTTCGCGGCGGCGGGGTGGCGCGTGCTGGCGGTGTCGCGCCGCGCGCCCGACGTGGCGGCGGGCACGCGCTTTCAGCATCTGTCGCTCGACCTGATGGACGCCGATGCGTGCCGGGCCGCGGCGGGTGCGTTCAGCGCGGTGACGCATGTCGTCTATGCCGCCTTGTACGAGAAGCCGGGGCTGTATGCTGGCTGGTTCGAGCAGGACCAGATGGACACTAATCTCGCCATGATGCGCAACCTGATGGAGCCGTTGCTTGGGACGGCCACGGGGCTGCGCCACGTCAGCGCCTTTCAGGGCACCAAGGCCTATGGCGCGCATCTGCACCAGATTCCGGTGCCCGCGCGCGAAAGCTGGCCGCGCGATCCGCATGCCAATTTCTACTGGTTACAGGAGGATTGGCTGCGCGAACGGCGGGCGGGCGCGGACTGGGCGCTGACGATCTGGCGGCCGCAGGTGGTGTTCGGCGGCGCGACGGGGGTGGCGATGAACATCGTGCCGGTGCTGGGCGCCTATGCCGCGATCCAGCGCGCGCTTGGCCGGCCGCTCGCCTATCCGGGGCGGCCGGGCGGCGTGTCCGAGGCGGTGGATGCGGACCTGATCGCCGACGCCTTGCTGTGGGCGGGCGAGGCCGCGGCGGCGCGCGACGAGACGTTCAACATCACCAATGGCGATGTGTTCACCTGGGCCGATATCTGGCCGGGGATCGCGCGTGCGGTAGGGCTGGAGCCGGCGGTCGGCGCGCCGTTCTCGCTGGTCGCGTATCTGCGCGAGCATGAGCACGTGTGGGACGATCTGGTGCGGCGGCACGGGCTGCGCGCAGGATCGCTACCGGCATTGCTGGGCGAATCGCATCATTATGCCGACCTGCTGTTCGGCGTTCACGCGCCGGCGAGCGCGGCGCGCGCCCGTGCTGGTGAGCACGATCAAGCTGCGGCAGGCGGGGTTCCGCGGGTGCATCGATACCGATGCGATGTTCGCCAAATGGCTCGCGCGGTTGGCCGAGCGGCGGATCATCCCGCCGCCCGGCTGAATGCGCGGCTCAGATGTCGAGCACGATCTTGCCGAAATGCTTGCCCGATTCCTGATGGCGGAAGGCGTCCGCGATCTGTTCGAGCGGGAAGTGGCGGTCGATGACGGGGCGGATGCCGTTCGCCTCGATCGCGCGGACCATGTCCTGCTGATGGCGGCGGGCACCGACGGTGAGGCCGATGATCCGCTGGTTGTTGTGCATCACCATCACGGTGGGCACATGGCCGCCGACGCCGGCGAGCACGCCGATCAGCGAAATGTGGCCGCCGGTGCGCGTGGCGACGATCGACTGCGGCATGGTGCCCGATCCGCCGATCTCGACCACATGGTCGACGCCGCGTCCGCCGGTCATGCCGCGCGCGACCTCGCCCCAGTTTTCCTGGCTCTTGTAGTTGATGAGGTGATCGGCGCCCATGCTGCGCAGCCGCTCCAGCTTCTCGTCCGACGAGGAGGTGGCGATCACGGTCGCGCCCGCCGCCTTGGCGAATTGCAGCGCAAAGATCGAGACGCCGCCGGTGCCCTGCACCAGCACGGTGTCGCCCGCCTTGACGTTGCCGTTGACGACCAGCGCGCGCCATGCGGTGAGGCCGGCGCAGGTGAGCGTCGCCGCCTCCGCATCCGAGAAGCCGGCCGGCGCGCGGGTGAAGGCGGTGGCGGGCGCGGTGACATATTCGCGCGCGAAGCCGTCGGCCATGTCGCCGGGCACGTCGCCCATCACGTCGCGATCGGGCTCGCCATCCATCCAATGCGGAAAGAAGGTGGAGACGACCTTGTCGCCGACCGCGAATTCGGTGACGTCTTCGCCCAGCTCGATCACCTCGCCCGCGCCGTCGGACATCGGCACGCGGCCGTCCTCGACGGGGATCATCCCGGCGACCACCGCATAATCGTGGAAGTTGAGCGAACTGGCGCCGACGCGCACGACGATCTCGCCCCGGCGCGGGGCCTTGCGCTCGGTATTGGTGACCTGAAGGCGGTCGAGCCCGCCGGGCTTCTGCAACTGAATGGTGCGCATCATCTCTCTCCCCATGGCGCTGATGGCCGTTGGGAAAGGGGCGTAGATGGCGGGCGCGCCGCGCGCAACGGGAATTAAGTCAGGTTGATTAAAGCGCCGCATTGCCCGAGCCATCCCGCCGGCGTGTTGCTGGCGGGATGGCTCGGGGTGCGGATCAGCGCCGCTCGGTATTGGCGCGGCGCGGGCCGCCGCGTGCCGGACCGCCGCGGGGCGGGCCGTCGCCGCGACCGCGCGGGTTGGTCGGGCGCGGTGCATATTGGCGCGTGCCGGCGGGCGGGCGGACCGGGTTGCCGGAGGGCTGCTCGGACACCTCGATCATCACGTCGTCGTCGGCCGTCGCCGTCTTCTGCACGGCGGACATGAACTTGTTTGCCAGCGCGCGCGGCACCTGAAAGGCGGTTTCGTTCGGGCCGATGCGGATCGCGCCGACATCGTTCTTGGTCAGATTGCCGCGGCGGCAGATCAGCGGCAGGATCCAGCGCGGATCGGCATTCTGGCGCCGGCCGAGGTTCATGCGGAACCAGACCACGTCGTCGAAGCCCGGGCGGTGCTTCTCGCGCTGCGCGGCGCGATGCGCCTCGGGCGTCGCGGCGACGATCTCCTCGGGCGCGGGCATGGCGGCGCGATAGGCGCGCACCAGCGCGGCGGCGATGTCCTCCGGGCTCTTCTCGGCGATCAGCTTCTCGGCGAGCGCGCGATCCTCGTCCTCCACCTCGACAGGGGCGAGCAGCTGCGCGAGCAGGCGGTCGCGATCCTTGGCGCGCACGTCCTCGGGCGTGGGTGCGGGCACCCATTCGACCGGGATCTTGGCGTTGCGCAGCATCGATTCGGCCCAGCGGCGGCGCTGATAGGGGACGATGAGCACCGCAGTGCCCTTTTTGCCTGCGCGCCCGGTGCGACCCGAGCGGTGCTGCAGCGTCTCGCCATCGCGCGGCAGCTCGACGTGAATGACGAGGCTGAGGCTCGGCAAGTCGATGCCGCGCGCGGCGACGTCGGTCGCGACGCAGACGCGGGCGCGGCGATCGCGCAGCGCCTGGAGCGCGGCGTTGCGCTCGTTCTGGCTGTGCTCGCCCGACAGCGCCACGGCGGCAAAGCCGCGCTCGACGAGGCTGGCGTGGAGGTGGCGGACATTGTCGCGCGTGGCGCAGAACAGGATCGCCGTTTCGGCCTCGTGCAGGCGCAAGAGGTTGATCACGGCATGTTCGATGTCCGACGGGCTGACGGCGACGGCCTGGTAGCTGATGTCGCCATGGCCGCGGTCTTCCTCGACCGTGGAGATGCGCAGCGCGTCCTTCTGGTAGCGCTTGGCGAGCGCCACGATCGGCTTGGGCATCGTTGCCGAGAAGAGGAGGGTGCGGCGCGTCTCGGGCGTGCCGTCGAGGATCTCTTCCAGATCCTCGCGGAAGCCCATGTCGAGCATTTCGTCCGCCTCGTCGAGCACCGCGACCTTCAGCGCGGAAAGCTCCAGCGCGCCGCGCTCGAGATGGTCGCGGAGGCGCCCGGGGGTGCCGACGACGATATGCGCGCCGTGATTGAGGTTCCGCCGCTCCTTGGAGGCGTCCATGCCGCCGACGCAGGTGACGATGCGCGCGCCGGTGGGGCCGTAGAGCCAGATCAGCTCGCGGCTGACCTGCAGCGCGAGCTCGCGCGTCGGCGCGATGACCAGCGCGTGCGGCTCACGCGACGGGATGATGCGATCGTCCTCGCCCAGCAACTCGGCGGCCATCGCCATGCCGAAGGCGACGGTCTTGCCCGAGCCGGTGCGGGCGGAAACGATGAGGTCGCGGCCGGCGGCGTCAGGCTCGATCACGGCGGCCTGGACTGGCGTTGGCGCTTCGTAGCCACGCTCTGCGAGCGCACCGGCGAGCGGCGCGGGTAGTGATTCAAATGTCATGCTTGGCCCCTAAGTGGCTCATCTGGCGCGCACTGCAACCCTTAGGGTTGACGGAAAGGCCGATCGTTGTCCGCCTGCGTCAGAAGTAACTCGGGCGGGGCCATAGCACAGCCGGACGTGGATTGCACGTGGCGATGGCGGGGCGCACTATTGACCGCACGACGCCATGATCCAGCCTGCCGCCACCCCCATTCAAAACACCAGCGCGTACCGGCGATCGCCTGCGTTCCTGCTTGCCTATGCGCTGGCCTATGCCGGCGGGGTCATCGCCTATCTGCCGCTGTTGGCGCTGCTCTTGCCGCTGAAGGTCGCGCAGCTTGCCGGCGCGGCGCGGATCGAATTGTTCAGCGCGATCGTGATCGGCGGGGCACTGGCGGCGAGCGGCGCCAACGTGCTGTTCGGATGGCTGAGCGACCGGTCGATGCGGGCCGGTGGTGGCCGGCGGCGGTGGATGGCGCTGGGGCTGGCCGCGACGTGCGTGTCGTTCGGCGGCGTCGTGCTGGCGGATAGCGCGGCGGCGATCATGGCGGCGGTGGTGCTGTTCCAGGTGGCGGTGAATGCGCTGCTCGCGCCGCTGGTGGCGATCATGGCGGACGAGGTGCCCGATGCGCAAAAGGGGGTGGCAGGCGGGCTGCTCTCCGCCGCGCTGCCGGTGGCATCGGCCGTGTCGGCGATGTTGGTCGCGCTGCCGGGGGCGGGCGAGGGCACGCGGCTGCTGATCGTGGCGGCGATCGTGGTGGCCACCTGCGTGCCGCTGCTGCTGATCCCGGCGCGGACGGCGCCGGTCGTGCTGCCTGCGCGCCCCGAGGTGGCGATCCGGCGTGGCGACTTGGTGCTGGCGTGGGGCGCGCGGCTGCTGGTGCAGGTCGCGGGCAATGCCATGTCGCTGTACCTGCTGTATTATTTTCAGAGCATCGTGCCGCGTGCGGCGGCCAGTGCGCTGGCGCCGCAGGTGGGGCAGCTCCTGACGCTCGCTTATGTGCTGTCGCTGCCGGTGGCGCTGATCGCGGGGCGGGTGTCGGACCGGATCGGGCGGCGCAAGCCGGTGCTGCTGAGCGGGGCGGTGGTCGCTGCCGCGGGGCTGGCGGGCATGGCGCTGGCGAGCGACTGGCGCTGGGCTGCGGCGAGCTTTGCCATCTATGCCGTCGGATCGGCGGTGTTCCTGGCGCTGCACGCCGCCTTTGCCATGCAGCTGCTGCCCAGCGCGGCGCATCGTGGCCGTGATCTGGGGCTGCTGAACCTTGCCAATACGCTGCCCGCGCTGCTCGGGCCGCTGCTCACCTGGACGCTGGCGACGCCCGACGATTTCACCGCCGTGCTGGCGGTGCTCGCCGGGCTGACGCTGGCGGGCGGCGCGGCGATGATGGGTGTGCGCAGCCGGCGGTAACGCCTAGCCGTCGAGGATCGCGTCGATCGCGGTGGCGAGCTCGACGTCGCGTTCGGACAGGCCGCCGGCATCATGGGTGGTGAGCGTGATCTCCACCCGGTTCCACACATTGGTCCATTCGGGGTGATGGTCCGCCCGCTCGGCGATCAGCGCGACCTGCGTCATGAAGCCGAACGCTTCGGCGAAATCGGTGAAGACGATGGTGCGGCTGATCGCGTCGCGCCCCTCGTCGTAATCCCAGTCCGCCAGGCTATCGAGCGCATCGGCGCGTTCGGCTTCGCTCAGTTGATCGACCACAATCCGGATCCTTTTCGACATGCTTGTCGCGTGGGAGGGGCAACGCCTATGGCGACAAGGATGAGCGGACAAGACCTTCCCGGCGAACCGCCCTCGCTGGCGGCGATCGAGCGGCATGCGCGGCAGGTGATCGCGCGGCTGCCCGCGGCGTTCCGCGCGCATCTGGGCGACGTGGTGCTGCTGGTCGAGGAGGAGGCGGATGCCGAGACGCTGGCGAGCGTCGGGCTGGAGCATCCGCTGGAGTTGACCGGCGTGTACCATGGCCGGCCCATCGGCGACAAATCGGCGTTCGACTCGGGCGCGATGCCCGACCGCATCCATTTTTACCGGCAGGCGATCCTTGCCGAATGGTGCGAGACGGGGGTGCGGCTCGACGATCTGGTGGCGCATGTCACCATCCACGAGATTGGCCATCATTTCGGGCTGAGCGACGATGACATGCACGCGCTAGAGGACGCGGTGGCCGATTGAGCGCGGCGCTGGCGCTGACCCATGTGGCCTGCCGGCGCGGCGGGCGGCTGCTGTTCGCGGGCGTATTCTGCACGGTGGCGGCGGGCGGCGCGCTGCTGGTGACGGGCGCCAATGGCTGCGGCAAATCCAGCCTGTTGCGGATGATCGCGGGGCTGCTGCCGCCGTTCGAGGGCGAGGTGACGGTGCGCGGGCGGCTCGCGCTGCTGGGCGAGGCGAGCGCGCTCGACGGCGACCGGACGCTCGGCGCGGCGCTGCATTTCTGGGCGACGCTGGACGGGGTGGCGGACGCGGCGGCGCGCGTGGCGCAGGCGCTGGGCGATGTGGCGCTGGCGGAGCTTGCCGATGTGCCGGTGCGGCTGCTGTCGACGGGGCAGCGGCGGCGCGCGGCGCTGGCGCGGGTGCTGGCGAGCGGGGCGGAGCTTTGGCTTCTCGACGAGCCGGCGACGGGGCTGGATATCGCCTCGATCGCGCTGCTGGAGGCGGCGGTGGCGCGGCATCGTGCGCAGGGCGGGATCGCGCTGATCGCGACGCACCAGCCCCTGGACGTGCCCGACGCGGCGAGCCTTGATCTGGCGGCCTATCGCGTGGCGGAGGCGGGATGATCGCGCTGGTGCTGCGGGACGTGCGGCGCAGCTACGCCGGGGGCGGGGCAACGTTGACGCTCGGCTTCTTCCTGCTGGTCGCGATCCTGTTTCCGTTTGCGATCGGGCCGGACGCAAGGCTGCTGGCGCGCGTCGGTGGCGGGGTGATCTGGGCGGCGGCGCTGCTGGCGGCGTTGCTGCCGGTGGAGCGGCTGATCGCGCCGGACCTGGAGGCAGGCGTGCTCGATCAATTGGTGGTGCGCGGCTATCCGCTGCCGATCGTCGCGGCGGCGAAGATCGTGGGGCATTGGCTGGCCTTTGCCCCGCCGGTGATGGGCGCGGCGCTGCTGTCGGCGGCGCTGTTCGGGCTTGATTCGGCCGCAACGGTGGCGGTGCTGGCCGGGCTGGCGATCGGCACGCCGGGGCTCGCCGCGCTGGCGGTGGCGACGGGGGCGCTGACCGCGGGCCTGCGCGGGGCGGGGGCGGTCGCCGGGCTGGTCCTGCTGCCGCTCGCCATTCCGCTGCTGATCTTCGGCGCGGGGGCGATCGAGGGCGGGGCGGGCGGGCTGAAGCTGCTGGGTGCGGTCAGCCTGGTGCTGGTGGCGGGCGCGCCGTTCGTCAGCGCGGCGGCGATGCGGATCGGGATGGAATAACGGGCGCGCCGTGCGCCCGGTCAGCGCAGCGGCTTGCCGCTGTCCTTCCAGCGATCGAGGATCTGCGATGCGGCGATGCTTTCGGGCGTCGGGCCGTCGGGCGCGGGCTCGGCGAGCGGCGCGCCGCTTTCGAGCAGGCGTGGCTTGGCGCCGCTGAGCGAAGCGAGCGGGGGCGCGACGGCGACGGCGCGCTCCATCGCGATGATCGGATCGGCAAGCCGCGGGGTGGGCGGCAGCGGCTGCGGCTCGTGCCCGGCATAGGCCTGGTGGAAGGCGGCGGCGGTGCCCCACACGCCCTTCCACCGGTGAAAGAAGTGCGCGCCGATCACGTCGGTCATGACGAGCGAGCGGTTCCACGACGGGGTGACGGCATAGGTGTGGTAATGCGTCGCTAGGCCAACGGGGGCGAAGACCGCGCCCGCGAGCGCCGCCGCCGCCGTGCGCGCCGCACGTGCCCAGCCCTTCGGATTGGGGATGCGCGCCATGGCGCCGTCGCACGCGAAGCTGAACTGGCAGCCGGTGCCGCGCTCGACGCCCTGATAGACGACGCCGCAGACGGTGGCGGGGAAGGCGGGATGGCGCACGCGGTTCAGCACCACCTGCGCTACGGCGCGCTGGCCGTCGTCGGGCTCGGACGCGGCCTCGTAATAGATCGTGGCGGACAGGCATTCGAGCGCGCGGGCGCGATCCAGCGCGGAGGCGCCGCGCATGCTGAACGGCTGGGCCGGGGTGACGCCGGTGGCGGCGGTGGCCTCGATCCCGCGCAGCGACGCAGGAAGCGGCGGCAACGGCGCGGTGCCGGTGGTGCCGTCGCCGGGAGACGCAAAGGTTACCTCGCCATCGTCGCCGCCGGCGAGCGACGCGGCCGCGCGCACCATCGGCGGCAGCGCCGCGCCGGCGCCGCTCCAGACGAGCGCGCCGAGCACGAGTGCGGAGATGAGAAGGACGATCGGTGCCGCGATCATCGCCGCCTGCCGCCACGCACGGCGGCGCGCCAGGCGGCGCATCCGGCGTAGCGCCGCGCGCTCGCGAGGATGTAGCGCGATCGTCATCGAACCAGGGCGTCCTTTATGCGGCGGGCGTGCCGCGTGCCGGCGCCATTTAAGCGATCAGCTACCCAATTTCCCGTAAGGATTTCGCGCTGTCCAAGGATCGGACAGATCAGGGTTAATCGCGGCCGATCAGGGTTGCGGTGGTGCAGGCGATGCGGGCGGCGTGACGCCGGCGCCGGTGCGCTGGACGCCATTGGGCCCGTCGACCAGGGTCGAGGTGGGTGGCGGCGTGCGCCGGGCGGCGGCATCGCGCGCGGCGTCCTGCGCACGGCGACGGTCGGCCGCGGCGGCATCGGCAGCGGCTGCGCCTGGCCGATTGCCGAGCGCGCGGTCGATCGCATTCGGCTCGACGCCGCGAGACAGGCGGTCGGCGAGCTGTGCGGATGCAGCGCCGTTCGCGAACAGCGTGGCGGCGATCAGGATGGAGAGGCGCATCGGGCAGGCTCCGTCATTGGCGCGTGAGCGGCGAGCGAACGCAGCAAAGGCCCGGCAGCAATGCTGCCGGGCCCCGCTCCGTAGTGACTGGTGTTAGCCCTGCGGCGGAATGGTGGGCGTCGTGGTGGACGGCGACGTCGGGCTGGTCGCGCTGTCCTCACTCGGCTCGGTCGTATCCATGCTCGGCTGCGTCGGTGCCGGGGTCGTGGTCGACGGCGTTGCCGCGTCCGGGGTGCTCATCGACGGATCGGTCGTCGTGTCGCCCGGTGCCGGCATGGTCGACTGGGTCGGGGCCGACGGCGTGGGTGCCGTCTGGGCGATCGCGGCGCCCGGAAGGGCCAGGGCAGCGGCTGCGATAATGCCAAGAGTCTTCATTTTGCTCTCCTTTGGAGTCTTCATGAAACCAGTGAGAGTATAATGATCGGCAATCGATAAAGTTCTTCGGACTAACGGTGTATTGGCTCGCTCTATCTCAAAGAGTAAATATTATAGACAGCGAATATGAACATCCGTTCATCCGCACTGGGCGCGATGTAACATGGATTGGTCTGCGAGAACCAAGGCGACCATTGCCTCGACCACCGGAACGCCGCGGATGCCGACGCAGGGGTCGTGCCGGCCGCGGGTAGCGATCTCGGTCGCCTCGCCGGTCGGTGCAATCGTCGGCATCGGGGTGAGGATAGAGCTGGTCGGCTTGAATGCCGCGCGGACGCGGATCGGCTGGCCGGTGGCGATCCCCCCGGCGATGCCGCCGGCGTGGTTGGCGAGAAACGCGGGGCCGTTGTCGCCCGGCCGCATCGGATCGGCATTTTCCTCGCCGCTCAGTGCCGCAGCGGCGAAGCCATCGCCGATCTCGACACCCTTTACCGCGTTGATCGACATGATCGCGGCGGCAAGCTCGCTGTCGAGCTTGGCATAAAGCGGCGCGCCCCAGCCGGCGGGGACGCCCGTCGCCTCGCAGGCGATCACCGCGCCGAGCGAGGAGCCGGCCTTGCGCGCGGCATCGACCTTTTCCTCCCAGCGCGCGGCGGCAGCGGCATCGGGGCAGAAGAAGGGGTTGGCGTCGATCTGCGCATCGTCGAACGCGGCAGGGTCGATCGCGTCGCCGCCGATCGCCTCCACCCAGGCGCGGATGCGGACGCCCGGGATCACCGCCCGCGCGATCGCGCCGGCCGCGACCCGCGCCGCCGTCTCGCGCGCCGAGGAGCGCCCGCCGCCGCGATAATCGCGAAAGCCGTACTTTGCGTCATAGGCATAGTCGGCGTGACCGGGACGGTAGGCGCGCGCGACTTCCGAATAATCCTTCGACCGCTGGTCGACATTTTCGATCATCAGGCTGATCGGCGTACCGGTGGTGCGGCCCTCGAACACGCCCGACAGAATGCGGACCTGATCGGGCTCGCGCCGCTGCGTGGTGAAGCGCGAGGTGCCGGGGCGGCGCTTGTCGAGCCAGGGTTGGATGTCCGCTTCGCCGAGCGAAATGCCCGGCGGGCACCCGTCGATCACGGCGCCGAGCGCAGGACCATGCGATTCGCCCCAAGTGGTGAAGCGGAAGACGCGGCCGAAGGTGTTGAAGCTCATGCGGCCCCCAGTTGCGAAAATGCCGGCGCATGATGCGCGGCCTCGCGCACACCGCACGGCACCAGCCCGCCCTGCAATGGCAGCGCGAGGAAATAATCGCCGGCGTAGGGCGAGGTGAAGTTGCGCGCGACCGCGGCGTCATAGCCGAAGCGGCCGTAGAACTCGGGATCGCCCAGCACGAAGCTGAGCACCACGCCGGCGGCCTCCAATTGCTCGTGCGCGGCGGCGACCAGCGCCTCGGCGACGCCCTGCCGCCGATAGGGCGGGGCGACCGCCAGCGGCGCGAGCGCGACCGCGGGGACCGGCTTTCCGGCGACCGTCACCGCCATGCGGCTGAACACGATCGCGCCCGCGAGCGCCCCACCGTCCCCATCCTCGTCATCGGCGACCAGCGTCAGCACCATGTCGCCCGCGATGCACAGATCGCGAACAAGATCGGCCTCCTCCGGGTGCGGAAAACTGGTGCGGAGCAAGGCGTCGATCGCGGCGACGTCGGCGGCGCCCGCGGGGCGGATCGCGATCGCCATGACGCTCAGGCCAGCGCGATGTCGGGCGCGTCCTCCGCCTTCATCCCGATGACGTTATAGCCCGCATCGACATGGTGGACCTCGCCCGTCACGCCGCTGGCGAGATCGCTCAGCATGTAAAGCCCGGCGCCGCCGACGTCGTCGATGGTGACGTTGCGCTTCAACGGGGCGTTCAGCTCGTTCCACTTCAGGATCAGGCGGAGATCGCCGATGCCGCTCGCCGCCAGCGTCTTGATCGGGCCGGCCGAGATGGCGTTCACGCGGATGTTGTCGCGGCCGAGATCGACGGCGAGATATTGTACGCTGGTTTCCAGCGCCGACTTGGCGAGGCCCATGACATTGTAGTGCGGGATCACCTTTTCGGCGCCGTAATAGCTCAGCGTCAGCAGGCTGCCGCCGTTCGGCATCATCTTTGCCGCGCGCTGCGCCACCGCCACGAACGAATAGACGCTGATGTTCATGGTAAGCAGGAAGTTGTCGAGGCTGGTGTCGACGAAACGGCCGCGCAGTTCGTTCTTGTCCGAGAAGCCGATGGCGTGGACGACGAAGTCGATCGTCGGCCAGGTTTCGGCGAGCTTGGCAAAGGTTTCGTCCAGCGCGTCCATGTTGCCGACGTCGCAATTGAACAGGTGGGGCGTGCCGAGCTGCTCGGCGAGCGGGCGCACGCGCTTTTCCATCGCGTCGCCCTGATAGCTGAAGGCGAGCTCGGCGCCGGCCTCCGACAGCTTCTTGGCAATGCCCCAGGCGAGCGACTTGTCATTGGCCAGGCCCATGATCAGCCCGCGCTTGCCTGCCATCAATGCGTTCACGACGTCGCCTTTGCTTCCATTCCCGGGGGCGCCCCCTCTAGACCTGTCTCCGGGGGTTCCGCCAGTGCTGCGTTGAGATGGGCCCCAAAGACCAAGCCGAGGCCGATGAGGTAGAAGAACAACAGCATCACCACTACGCCGGCGAGGCTGCCATAGGTAAGATCATAGCCGCCAAGATTGGACAAGACCAGCGGCAGCCCCGCCGTCATGCCGACCCACCAGGCGGCGGTGAACAGCGCGCCAGGCCAGATGCGCGCGTGCGTGGAGCGGTAGCGCGGCGGCGTGACGAAGTAGAACAGCATGTAGAGCGCGCCGAACATCACCACGCCGGGCACCGCGCGGCTGATCCCGACCCAGCCGGCGAGATCCTTTGCCCAGGGCAGCAGCTGATAGATGAACTGCTCCACGGCGACGAGGATGCCCTGCACCAGGAAGGATAGAAGGGCGACGATCACCGAGGCGACGATGCCGAGGCTGAGGCCGAGGCGCGCGCGCCACAGCGTCTGCGAGCTGTGCGTGCCATAGGCGCGGCGGAAGATTTCGCGGATCGTTTCCACGAAGCTGCCGACCGTCCACAGGCCGACCAGCGCCCCCAGCCACAACAGCGAGCCGGTGCGCGCGGCGAGCACGTCCGTGATCGGCTTGCGCAGGATGTCGGCGACATCGGGCGGCAGGACGTGGAGAAAGGACTCAACCGCCTGGCGCGTCCCTTCGTTCTGCCCCAGCGCGGCCAGCACGGCGGCGGCGACGATGAAGAACGGAAACACCGTCATCAGCGCGAGGTAGGCCAGGTTGCCGGCGTGGATGAAGCCATCGGTATAGACGCCGGTGGCGGCCCGCTTCATCACCTCAAAGGCGTAGCTGCCGGGCTTCACCTTGGCCAATTGGCGATCGAGCCGAACGCGCGCGTGGCCTTGGTGCCGACGGCCCTCGGGTGTCAGCGCTACCGTCTCGTCGACCATCCCTGCCCCTTTTCCTGTCGGCGCCAAAGGACGCCGAAAGGTCAGACGCCCATGTCGGTGCGCGGGTTCCCGCCGCCGGACCAGCCCTCCACGAAGCTGGCGAGCGCCGCGTCGCTTGCCGGGATGTCGATCATCAGCGTGACGAGCTGGTCGCCGCGCGTCCCGTCCTTGCGGTGAAAGCCCTTGCCCTTCAGCCGCAGCGTGCGGCCGGAGGAGGAGCCGGCGGGCACCGTCAGCATCACCGGCTTTTCCACCGTCGGCACCTTGACCGGGCCGCCCTTTACCGCCTCCGTCAACGTGATCGGCAGGTCGAGGCGCACGTCGTCGCCATCCCGGGTGAAGAAGCGGTGCGGCTGCACGTCGATGGTGACGATCGCGTCGCCCGCACCGCCGGGGCCCTGCTCGCCCTTGCCCGGCAGGCGCATCTGCGTGCCGGTCTCTACGCCGTGCGGGAGCTTGAGGTCGATGGTCTTGCCATCGGCGAGCGTGATGCGCTGCGGCACGCTGGCGGCGGCGTCCACGAACGGAACACGCAGGCGATAGGCGGTGTTGGCGCCGCGCGGGGGCGGCTGACGGCGGCCGAAGCCGCCCGAAAAGCCGCCGCCGGGGCCACCCGCGCGCCCGCCAAACAGCCCCTCGAAAAGATCGGACACGTCGACGCCCTCGGCGCCGCCGAAATCCTGGCTACGAAAGCCGCCGCCACCCGGCCGCGCGCCGGCGAAGCCCGACCCGAACGGCGAGGCGGGATTGCCGTCGGCGTCGATCTCGCCGCGGTCGAACCGGGCGCGCTTGTCCTTGTCGCTCAGCAGATCATAAGCGGATGTGACCTGGCTGAACTTCTCCGCCGCCTTGGGATTGTCCTGATTGCGGTCGGGATGCAGCTCCTTGGCGAGCTTGCGATATGCCTTCTTGATGTCCGCCTCTGTGGCGCCCCGCGCCACGCCGAGCGTCGAATATGGATCCGCCATTGTTGCCCCAGTTGGTGTATTACCCGGCTATGTGGGGGAGGCGCCGAAAGAGTGCAATGTGGCGCGGCCGCGGGACGCCCGGCGATCCGCGCCGCCGGCCAATCGGTCGTTTGGCGCATAAAGACGCCGGGGTGGCGCTATTAACCATGTTCATGGGTTTCACGCCGTCGCGGCAGCGGGCAAAATACGGCCATGCGCAGGAAAGGAAATCGGCATCTGCTCGATGCCGTGCGGCACGCCCTTGAAGTGGCGGATGGGCTCGGCTTGGCCGAAACCAGCCTTCACCTCAATGCGGCGCTGGTGACGCTGGATGGGCGCGGCCTGCCGCCGCCGCCGCCGCGGCGTACGGTGCACTGACCAGCGCCCTCATGGCGCCGTTACGGCGCGGCCAGCGTGGCGACGGCGCCCGGTGCGTCGCGCAGGTGCAGCTGCCACGCGCCGTTGGCCGGCGGCGAGATCGCGAGGCTGGTGCCGGTGAAGCCATCGGGCACCGGCGTATCCGCAAGGCCGGCGATCCGGGTGAGGAGAAACAGGCCGGTGCCGGTCAGCGTGCAGCGCGCAGCCCCGGCGGGGCAGGTGACGGCCGACATCTGCGGCAGCCGGACAAGCGTGGCGAGCGGGTGCCAGTCGCCCGCCGCCGTGCCGCGCACCAGCCGAAAGCGTAGCGGCCCGCGCGCGGCAGGCCCCAGCGCCTTGGCGGGATCAAGCGTGGCGATGGCGACGTGATCGTCCTGCAATTGCAGCGGAAGCTGGGCGGTGGCGCCGGTCTCGCCGGCCTCCACCTCGACCCGGTCAGTTGCGGCAAAGCGCGTGGTGCCGGCGGCGCGCAGCGAAAAGGTGATCCGCCTGTCCTGCGGCACGAAGGTGTCGCCCGCGAGCGCGAGCGGCACCGCCGGCGCCGCCCCGGTGCGGCTGAGCGAGCGGGTGATGAGGGTCGCGTCAGGCCGGGCCGGAACGATGCGCACCGGCACCTTCACCGTGCGGCCGTCCGCCAGCGTCGCACGGCCCGTCGCCTCGCCGGCAGGCCATTGCGCCGCCGCGGGTGCCTGCGCGGTGAGCGCCAGCCGGTCGTTGGTGCCGGCGCGGGTGAGGCCCGACGGGGTGAAGGCGATGGTGTTGATCTCCAGCGCGGTGACTTGGTCAAGCCGCGTGCCGGCCAAGGTGCCGCTGGTGTCGCCGGCGTGCATGGTGAAGCCGATGATGCTGCCCGCCTCGGCATAAGCGCGCAGATCGAGGCGGCGCGGCTGGGCGACGCCGTGGCTGCGGATCAGCAGCGACACGGGACCGGGCTCCATACCGGCGAGCGGCACGGTGAGCGCGAGCGCGCCGTCCGCCCCCGCCTTGAACGCGACCGGGCGGCGCTGCGTGCCGCGCTCCAGCCACGCCTCCGCAACGCAGGTCGCCGCGCCGCCGGTGAGCGTGAGCGGGGTGTCGCGGCCGACCACCAGCGTTGCGCCATCCGCCTGCCATTTGTCGCCGGCCGGGCTGACGAGGCGGAATCGCGGGCCGTCGAACGGCTGGAATCCCCAGAAGCCTTGCAGGCGCGCCTCGCCGCTCTCGGCCAGCGCGACCGGCGGGGTGGCGGTCGCGCCGACGACGAAGCCACCGGCGGCGGCATCGGCGGCGACGGGCAGGTCCAGCGTCTTGCCTGCGGCGGTCGGCACGCGCAGCGTCACCGCGCGCGGATAGGCGGTGGAAAAGACCAGCGGCGCGCCGCCGACGGGCAGCACCAGCCCCGGCTGCGTCAGGCAGAAGGGGCCGGCGCTCTTCACCGTCAGCACGGGCGGCGTCGGCGAGGCGACGGTGGGGAGCGCGGCGACCAGCACCGATTGCGGCTTGCGGAACGAGGGCACGGTGTTGAGCAACAGCTCGACATGACCTTCGCGCGGCACGCTCAGCGCCGGGATGAAGCGCAGCTGCGCCGACTGGAACGCACCCAGCATGCGGGCGAGATCGCGCACCACGCCGATATAGCCGCTGTAATAGCCAAAGCCGCCCTGCGGCGTGGCACTGAGCTGGAGCGCGATGTTGGCGGGCGCACCGGCCAGTGTCTGCGCGATCGAGCTGGTCTGGCTGTCGGCCAGAACCGCGGCATTGCCGCTTTGCGCCAGGCAGGCGGCGCGCGGGTCGGACTGGCGCAGCAGGCAGGCGGCGTCGAGCTTGATCGCCAGGCTGTCGGCGAGTTTCGGCGACACGCGGGCGACCTCGGCCGGCTCGCGGGTGCGGATCTGCTCCAGAAACGTCTCGAGCCGGGTGCGGTCGAGCATTGCCTGGTTCAGCTCCTGCGAGGCGCGCACGAAGGCGCCGGGCTGGTCGCGGATCGCCTTCGCCACCCCGTCGATCGCGCCGCCGGTGTCGGGCACCAGAAAGACCAGCGCCTGCTGCGCGCCATCGGGCACGCGCATGTCGATCGCGGCCTCCTTCGGCTTCCACGTGCGCACGTCGGCGAGCCAGTCCTTGGGCGGCGGATTGGTAGCGCCGCGCAGGAACGCGAGCACCATGCGGTAATGCGCGCTTTGCTCGACCGGCAGATCGGCGACGACGCGAATGCGATCGCCGGCCGACAGGTTCGGCACCTGCGACAGGGGCAAGGTGACGTCGCCGTGCGTGACCGAGACGCGCAGCGAGGGGCCTGCGAGGTCAAAGGCGTTGCCCTCCGCGTGCAGCGTCGCGGCCGGCGCGAGCAGGAGAAGGCAGGTGAGCGCGGCGCGGCGCAGCGCCGTGCGCATGGGGGCAGGGGTAAGCGGCACGGCGCCCCGTGTAGCCCGCTTTGCCGCCGCTGCAATCATTGCCGCCGCGCCCGGGCGGTCAGCATGGGTTCAGCGGGGCCGCCTCACCATGGCCACCATGACACGCATTGCCTTGCTGCTCGCAACGATCGCCGGCCTTGCTGCGCCCACCGTAGCGGCCGCGGATCAGGACGGCAAAACGGCGCTGGCGACGGCAACAGCCGGGATGGTTCCGGGCGCGCCGGTGCGCTGCATCAGCCTGAGCGGGATTACCGCCACCGAGATCGTCGATGGCACCGCGATTATCTATCGCGTGGGCAGCCGGATGTACGTCAATCGCCCACGATCGGGCGCCGCGCGGCTGGAGCGGCGCGATATCCTGCTGACGCGCAATGTCGGCACGCAGTTATGCGATGCCGACAGGGTGCGACTGGTTGATCCGGGCTCGCGCGCCGTCCGCAGCCAGATCGTGCTGAGCGACTTCGTCCCCTACACACGCGCTGCGGCCAAGTGACGCCGGCGGGGGCGCCGCTCAGTTGAGCGGTTCGCCCGAGATGGTGATGCGGTGCATCAGCCGCCGATGGCCGTGATAATCGTTCATCGCATGGTGCCAGGTTGAGCGATTGTCCCAGATCGCGATCGAGCCCGGCGCCCATTGCACGCGGCAGTGGAACTCCTCGCGCATCCCCACCTGATACAGATAGGTGAGCAGCGGCACGCTCTCCTCACGCGTCCAGCCTTCGAAATGGAGCGTGAAGGCGGGGTTCACGTACAGGATCTCGCGCCCGGTGCGCGGGTGCTTGATGACGACCGGGTGGACGGCATGGGTGTGCGCGTCATGCCCCTTCAGGTCCGCGGCCTGATCGGTTTTCGAATAAATCCCGTCCTTGCTGTAGATATGGTCGGCCGAATGCACCGCGCGCATCGTGCGCAGCGTTTCCTTCATGCCCGGCGAGAGCGAGTCGAACGCGGCGGACATGCTGGCGAACAGCGTGTCGCCACCGGTTGGCGGCGTTTCGCGGGCGAGCAGGATCGATCCCATCGCCGGCACCTGATCGTAGCTGTGATCGGTGTGCCAGCCGCCGCCGATATTGGTCTGCTGGTTCTCCGCCTTGCGCACCTCGGCGATCTCGGGATAGCCGCCGTTCGCCGGGAAATACTTGTTGATGTCGATCTCGCCCCAGCGGCGTGCAAAGGCGATGTGCTGTTCGGGCGTCAGCTGCTGATCGCGCACGAAGACCATGCCGTGATCGGCCAGCGCCTGGCGCATGTCGGCCAGCATCTGATCGTCGAGATTGGTGAGGTCGACGCCTTCGAATTCGATGCCGACATGCTTGCCGATCGGGCGGGTTGCCACGCGATCCTTGAGCTGCATTGCCATGATCCACTCCTGTCTCTTTTGTCTGATGACGGGTTTACCCGAGTCGCGGCGACGATATTGTCACCTTCGTGACATTCGAGGCGGCGATGCTCGCGGCGCTTGGCCGCAACCCGTGGTTCGCGCGTCAGCCCGCGGCGCTACGCGAAAGGCTGGTCGCCGGGGGGCGAACGGTGGAGCTGCAGCGCGGCCAGTGGGTCTACAGCCAGGGCGACGAGGGGACCGGGCTGTGCGCGGTGCTCGACGGGGCGCTGCGGATGGAGGTGGCGCTGGATGCCGAGCGCGACGTGATGATCGGGCTGGCCAGCGCGCCGACCATCCTGGGGCAGGCGCGGCGCAGCGGCGGCGGGCCGCGCATCATCACGGTGCGGGCGAACACGCCGGCGCGGGTGCTGATGATCGCCGACGACGCGCTGGACCGCGCGGCGGCGAGCGACGCTGGCTTGTGGCGCGCGATCAACGAGCTGGTGTACGCGCAGCTGGAGCAGGCGACGCGGCTCGCCGCCTATCTGCTGGTGCAGACCGCCCAGGGGCGCGTGGCGCTGCGCCTGCTGCAATTCGCGGACGGTGACAGCGTGCCGGTGAGCCAGAGCGACCTTGCCGAAATGACCGGCCTGTCACGCAAGACGATCAACGGGCACCTGGCGGCGCTGGAGCGCAAGGGCGTGATCGCGCGGGGGTATCGCGCGATCACGGTGGTGGATCATGCCGCGCTGGAACGGATCGCGCGCGGCTGACGCTCAGTGCGGTTCGCCGCTGCCGATCGGCATGCCCGGCGGAATTTTGGGTTCGATCGCCTCGTCCTTCAGCGCGGCGGCGAGCGCGTCACGGTTCGTCAGCAACCGCGCCGTAGTGAGCGCCCAGGCGCGGTCACTGGCACCGGCGATGCGGCTTTTCGCTTGCTTCGCCGCCCAATCGGCCAGCGCCTGATCGATGGCGACGCTGGCTTCGCTGCCGGTCGCCGGGGCACGCGCCGCCTTGGCGAGGCTCAGCACAATGCGGGTGCCGATCGCGCGGCGGACGGCGGCAAGGCGATCGTCCGCGACCGGCGCGGCGGCGCGCGCGAGCAGGCGATCGGCCAGCATGCCTGGGCCGGGGATTGCGGCGTCACGGCGGTGCTGGTCGGCGAGGCGCGCCAGCCGTTCGGGGGCGAGCAGCGCGTCCAGCGTGACCTGCGCCGCGACCTCGGCGGCGACCAGCGGATCGAACACGGTGCTGCCTGCGGTGCGCATCACCTCGATATCGAACTGGCGGTCGCGGTCGCCCGACCAGCCGGCCGACAGCAGCGGGATCAGCCGTTCGGGCACGTCGAGCGCGGCGGGATCGAGCGTCGCGAGCAAGGCGTCGAGCGCCGCGTTCTGGCTGGCGCCCGGCACGGCGGCGGCGACACCGTGTCCGTCACCCGCCACGGCATATTCGGAGGTGACGCCTCCGATCAGCTTGGCCGCGGCCTCCACCTGATAACGGTGGAGCAGCCAGATCGGCACGAACTTGCGGCGCAGATTCGCGGCGGGTTCGTCAGCGGCGAGCACCTGCGGGCCGAAGCGGGCGATTGCGGCGGCGCGCACCTGCATCATGCGCGGAAGCTCGACCACCGGATCGGCGCCATCGTCCCACAGGCTGCCCCAGGGCTGCGACGCGGCGGCCGCGCGCGCATTCTCGTCCGACACGAAGCGCAAGCCGCGCTGCTGCGCATCGGCCGCCTTGGTGAGCGCGAGCGCGTCGGGGTCGGTGCCGGCCTTGTCGCCGTACAGCCAGTCGATCGCATACATGTCCCACGCGCCCAGCCCGACGCCATAAGCGTCCGACAGGTCTGGGGCGCCATCGACCAGCCCGACACGCGGCGCGGGATAGTCCATCACCGAGGCGCGATCCTGCGTGCTGGCGGCGAAATTGTGCATCAGGCCAAGCGCATGGCCGACCTCGTGCGCGGCAAGCTGGCGGATGCGGGCGAGCGCGACCTCGCGCGGGTCGTTCGGCCCGCCGCTGCCGGTCGCGGCGGCGCCGACCAGCCCTTCGTAGATCAGCATGTCCTGCCGCACACGCAGCGAGCCGAGCAGTACCGAGCCCTTCAGGATCTCCCCCGTGCGCGGATCGGAGACGGCATAGCCATAGGACCAGCCGCGCGTCGCCCGGTTCACCCAGTTGACGACATTGTAGTTCAGGTCGAGCGGATCGGCGCCGTCGGGCAGGATCTTCACCTGATAAGCGTCGATATAGCCGGCCGCGTCGAATGCCTGTTTCCACCACGATGCGCCCTCCAGCAGCGCGGTGCGGATCGGCTCGGGCGCGGCATTGTCGATGTAGAAGACGATCGGCTTCTTCACGCGCGACCGCGCGGCGGTGGGGTCGACCTTGTCCAGGCGGAAGCGGTTGGCGAGGTTGCGGACGATCGGCTGGCCGAGCGGCGCAGCGAAATCGAGGATCTGCGTCGAAAAGCTGCCGCCGCGCGGGTCGAAACGGCGCTGGGTATAGCCGCCCTCCGGCAGCGCGGCGAAGCTGTGGCGCACCACCAACGTCACCTGACGCGCGTCGGGTGCGATGTTGCGCACCTCGGCGCCGGGCGTGTCGCTGGCAAAGGTCTGGCGCGCCTCGAACACCATGTTGCGGGGGAAGACGTGGGTGGCGGCCGGGTCGGCGGCGCTGAGATCGGGGACCAGCTTCCACCCCTTTTCGCCGGCATCCTTCAGCTGGTCGGCAATCCCCTTGGTATCGCGCGCGAGGAACGGGGCGATGTCGACCAAGAGGCGGCCGTCGGGGCCGGCGATTGCGTCGCCCATCCACAGCGTGGAGGTGGCAAAGGCGTCGCTCGCCGCGGCCTGTTCGGCCGGGGAGCCGCCGGTGGCGCGGAAGCGGCTGTTCTCCAGCTCGAACGCGACCTTCTTGCCGAGGCGACGGATGACGAGGATCTGCGCGGGGCCGGGCTGCGCGCGGTCGAGCCCGACGGGGGCGGAGCCGAGCCCGGTGCGCAGCGCGGTGGAATACAGCAGGCGTGCGGCGACACCATCGGGCGCGGGGGCGGGCAGCGACAGGAGGATGCGCCCGCCACTGCGATCGAGGTGGACGGGGAGGAGGCCGTCGAGCCGCTCGGTATTGGCGAGCGGCGCGGGGGTTTGCGCGTTGGCGGACAGCGGTGCGGCGGCGAGTGCCAGGCCGAGCAGCATGGTCGTGCGGTTCATTGATCGTCCCCCTGTTGTGCGATCACTAAGGAGAGGAAGTTTGCTTGACCAGCCGCCTCCCGCTTCGTCATGCCGGGCTTGTCCCGGCATCCACCGTGCGCCAGCCTCTCAGGCCGGCGAGCTTGCGGCCCAGTGGACCCCGGCACAAGGCCGGGGAGACGGGAGCAGTTGGCGGCAGTTGCGCTGCCTCCCCCGCCCGGCGATACCGCTGGCATGACCGATCAGCCCGACGACCACGAACGCCACAACGAAAAGATGCGCCGTATGAAGGTGGCGCGCGACAAGCTGCAGGCGCGGCGCACGATGGAGCGCGGGCTGCTGCTGGTCCACACCGGCAACGGCAAGGGCAAGTCGTCCGCCGCGTTCGGCATGGCGATCCGCTCGATCGGCTGGGGCATGCGCGTCGCGATCCTGCAATTCGTGAAGGGCACGTGGGAGACGGGGGAGCGCAACTTCTTCACCGATCACCCGAGCGACCTCGTCAGCTTCGAGAGCATGGGCGAGGGCTTCACCTGGGACACGCAGGACCGCGCCAAGGATATCGCGGCTGCGCGGCGCGGGTGGGAACGGGCCAAGGACCTGATCCTCGATCCGGAGATCGACTTCGTGATCCTCGACGAGCTCAACATCGTGCTGGCCGACGACACCCTGCCGTTCGACGAGGCGCTGGCGTTCCTGAAGGAGCGGCCGCTGACCAAGCACATCTGCATCACCGGGCGCGGCGCGCGGGCCGAGCTGAAGGAGATCGCCGACCTCGTCACCGAATTCGGCGAGGTGAAGCATCCGTTCAACGCCGGCTTCAACGCGCAAAAGGGTGTGGAATATTGACGAACCTGCCGCGCCGCCTCTAGGGGCGCGGCCGCGAACGGTTCCCGTTGAACGGGATGAAAAGGGAAGTCGGGAAGGGTTGAACGGCCCCATCCCGCGCTGCCCCCGCAACTGTGATCGGCGAGTGCCGTCCACCCTATGCCACTGGAGCGATCCGGGAAGGCGGGGCGGCACGTTTGACCCGAGAGCCAGGAGACCTGCCGGTCGCACGTCGATCCATCGCGCGGACGGGGTGTGCCGGGCGGACGAGGCCGAAACCCTCGAGCGAGCGACACGAGGGATCGGCTGACGGACGGTGCATCGCTGCGCCGGCCGCGGCCCTGTTTGGGGCAAAAATTACGTGAAGTTCATCCACTGGCTGGCGGCATCGACCGCCCTCCTCGCCGCGCCGGCACTGGCGCAGGATCTCGATCGCGACAGCGACATCACGGTGACCGCGAGCGGCGTCGCGCAGGACGTCGACACCACCGGTCAGGCCGTGACCATCATCGACCGCGAAACGATCGAGCAGCGGCAGACGGTTGCGCTGTCCGACCTGCTCCAGACCACGCCGGGCATCACCGTGACGCGCAACGGCGGGCTTGGCACCAACACCGCGGTGCGCATCCGCGGCGCGGAGGGCGACCAGACGCTGACGCTGATCGACGGCGTGCGCGTCAACGATCCCTCGTCGCCGGGCGGCGGGTTCGACTTCGCCAACCTGCTTTCCGCGTCGGTCGATCGCATCGAGGTGCTGCGCGGGCCGAACTCGGTGCCATGGGGCAGCCAGGCGATCGGCGGCGTGGTCAACGTGATTACGCAAGCCCCGACCGAGGGCCTGCAGGCGCGCGGCAATGTCGAATATGGCGACATGGATACGGTGTTCGCCAGCGGCGGTGTGTCGGGCAGCAGCGGGATCGTGTCGGGGTCGCTGAGCGGGGGCTATTTGCGCACCGACGGCATCTCGGCCTATGACCGCGGCACCGAGCGCGACGGCTATCGCCAGTACGGCGCGAGCGGGCGGGTGGAAGTGGCGTTCGCGCCCAACATCCGCCTCGACCTGCGCGGCTATTGGGCGGACAGCCGCACCGACCTCGACGGTTTCCCGGCGCCCGCCTTCACCTTTGCCGATACGAACGAATATTCGACCGCGCAGGAATTGTACGGCTATGCCGGGCTGAACGCCGACTTCCTCGACGGGCGTTTCCGCAACGTGGTGGCGTTCCAGATCGCCGACATCAACCGCGACAATTTCGACCGCGATGCGGCGAGCGGCGAGCCGCAGTTCTTCGGGCGCGGGCGCAGCGAGCGCTATACCTACAAGGGCGATCTCCAGGCACTGGAGCAGGTGCGGCTGGTCGCGGGCGTCGAGCATGAGACGACGCGCTATTTCGATGGCGTCGGCCGGTTCAGCCGCGGCGTGACGAGCGTGTGGGGCGAGGTGATCGTGACGCCGGTGCAGGGCCTCGCGGTGACGGGTGCGGTGCGCCACGACGACGACGATGCGTTCGGCGGCAACACCACCTTCGCCGCCAACGCAGCCTACACGCTGCCGACCGGCACCACGCTGCGCGCGAGCTACGCCGAGGGCTTCAAGGCGCCGACCTTGTACCAATTGTACGACGGTTTTTCGGGCAATCCCGATCTCGACCCGGAGACGGCCAAGAGCTGGGACGCGGGGATCGAGCAGCGGCTGATCGGCGACCAGCTCGTTGCCAGCGCGACCTACTTCAACCGCCGGACGCGCAACCAGATCGACTACGACCTGCTGACCTTCAGCTACAGCGCCATCGCGCGAACGCGCGCGGAAGGCGTCGAGATCGGGCTGGTGATGCGCCCGGTCGAGCGGTTCACGATCAGCGGATCGTACACCCACATCGCCAACGAGAACCGCAGCGCCGGCTTCATCGGCAACGATCTGGCGCGGCGGCCGGAGGATACCGTCAGCATGTCGGCGGATTACCGCTTCCCGTTCGGACTCGGCGTTGGTGCGACGGTGCTGTTGGTCGGCGACAGTTTCGACAATGCGGCGAACACCGTGCGACTGGACGGCTATGCGCTGACCAATATCCGCGCCGAGCTGCCGCTGGGGGATCGTTTCTCGCTGTACGGGCGCGTCGAGAATCTGTTCGATGCGGATTACCGGACGGTGGCGAATTACGGCACGATCGGGCGCGCGGTGTATGGCGGCGTCCGGGTGAAGCTGAATTGAGGCCAGCCATCTGAGACCCGTCAGCCCGGGCTTGACCGTTAGCAATTCCCCGGCGGAGGCCGGGGTCCAGTTGGGAGACGCCTGCCGATGATCGCTGCCGCCTTCCCAACTGGGCCCCGGCCTTCGCCGGGGAAGAAGTGGGTGGTGGGACTTCTCGCCCTTCTGCTCGCCGGCTGTTCCGCCGCCGGGCCGGCCGTGCGCGGGGGCGGGATCGTGTCGCTCAACCCGTGCGCGGACCAGTTGCTGCTGGCGCTGGTGCCGGCAGAGCGGGTCGCGGCGATCAGCCATTATTCGCAGGATCCGCGCGCGACATCGATCCCGCTCGACGTGGCGCGGCGGTTTCGCAGCACGGCGGGAACGGCGGAGGAGGTGATCGCGCTGGCGCCCGATCTGGTGGTGGCGAGCGCCTTTACCCCGCCCGCGACGCGCGCGGCGTTCGCGCGCGCGGGGCTGAAGACGCTGTATCTGGGGTCGCCGACGACGGTGGCGGCGAGCAAGCAGCAGATCGACGAGGTGGCTGACGTGGTTGGCGCCGAGGCGCGCGGCGAAGCGCTGAATGCGCGGATCGATGCGGCGCTGGCGGAGACGCGGGGTAAAGGCGCTGGCGTACCGGCGTTGCTGTTCATCGGCGGCGATCTGGCGAACGGGGGCGGGACGTTGCTGGACGAGATGATGGCGCATGTCGGGCTGCGCGATGCGGCGGCGGACTATGGCGTGGCGATTACCGGTCGGCTGCCGGTCGAGACCATCGTCGCGCATCCGCCGGCGCTGATCCTGTCGCCCGATGGGGGCGGGCGGACGGCGGCGATGCGGCGGCGCTTGCTGGTAGCAACGGGTGCGACAACGCGCGAGGTGCCGTTCGACCGCGGGCTGATCAATTGCGGTGGGCCGACGATCCCGGCGGCGTTGCGGCGGCTGGCCGCGATCCGACGGGGGGCGTGATGCGGCTCAAGGTAATGCTCGGCCTGCTGGTGGCGCTGCTGTTCGCCGCTTCGCTGATGGCAGGCAAGGCGTGGGTGCCGCTGGACGCCGCCTGGTCGGGCGATCCGCGCTGGGCGATCGTGACGCAACTCCGGCTGCCGCGGGCGGTGCTTGGGCTGCTGCTGGGCGGGGTGCTTGGGCTGTCGGGGGCGGTGTTGCAGGGGTGGCTGCGCAATCCGCTCGCCGATCCCGGCGTGCTTGGCGTGTCGTCCGCGGCGGCGCTGGGCGCGGTGGCGGCGCTGGTGCTGGGCGTGGGGAGCCAGTGGGGCGTGTTTGCGGCGGCGATGGCGGCGGCGGTGGGGGCGATGGCGCTGCTCGCTGCGCTGACATGGCGCGCGGAGAGCCCGGCGGCGTTCGTGCTGGCGGGAACGGTGCTGGCAAGCCTCGCCGCGGCGCTGACTGCCTTCCTGATCTCGGTCGCGCCCAACCCTTATGTCGTGGCGGAAGTGATCGAGTGGCTGATGGGCGCGCTGACCGATCGCGGGCCGGACGACTTGGTCCATGCCGCGCCGTTCATGGTGGCGGGGGCGGGGCTGCTGCTCGTCACCGGGCGCAGCCTCGACGCGTTGACGCTGGGGGCAGACGCGGCGCGGTCGCTGGGCGTCGACCTCAGGCGCTTGCAGGCGCTGGTGATCCTGGGGACTGGGTTGTCGGTCGGCGCGGGCGTGGCGGTGACCGGCGTCGTCGGCTTCGTCGGGCTGGTGGTGCCGCACCTGCTGCGCCCGCTGGTCGGTGCGCGGCCGTCGGCGCTGCTGGTGCCGAGCGCGCTGGGCGGCGCGGCGCTGGTGCTGGGCGCGGACAGCTTGTGCCGGCTGGTGCCGGGGGCGGGCGAGGTGCGGCTGGGCGTCGCCATGGCGCTGATCGGCGCGCCGTTCTTTCTGGCGCTCCTGCTGGGCGAGCGGGGGCGGTCGTGGAACTGATCGCGGAGGACCTCACGGTGGCGCTGGGCCGGCGTACCGTGCTGCGCGACGTATCGGCGGCGTTTGCGCCGGGCCGCGTGACGGTGGTGCTGGGCGCGAACGGCGCGGGGAAGAGCACGCTGCTGCGCGCGGCCGCCGCGCTGGTGCCGGCGGCGGCGGGGCGGGCCGCGCTGGGCGGCGCGGACGTGGCGGCGATGGCGGCGCGCGCGCGGGCGCAGGCGATCGGCTATCTGCCGCAGGACGCCGCGGTGCATTGGAATATGCGGGTGCGCGAAGTGGTGGCGCTGGGGCGCTTGCCGCATGGTGGCGGCGCGGCCGATGCGGCGGTCGACCGGGCGCTGGCGGCGACGCGCACCGCCGCCTTTGCCGAGCGGTCGGTGCGCGACCTGTCGGGCGGGGAGCGCGCGCGCGTGCTGCTGGCGCGGGTGCTGGCGGGGGAGCCGCGCTGGCTGCTCGCCGACGAGCCGCTCGCGAGCCTCGATCCGCTGCACCAGTTGGAGACGCTGGCGCTGCTGCGCGACGCGGCGGCGGCAGGGATGGGCGTCGTGGTGGTGCTGCACGACCTGACGCAGGCGGCTGCGGTGGCGGACGAGGTGTTGCTGCTGAAGCAAGGCGCGGTGCTGGCGCATGGGTCGGCCGCGGCGGTGATGACGCCGGCCAATCTGGCGGCGGCTTACGGCGTCGCAGTGGAGGTGCTGGTGCGCGGCGATGGGCGGCGGGTGATCGTGGCAACGGAGGCCGCCCGACAGCTGTCTTGAACATATAAAGATATCTTTATATGCTGCGCCTCATGCCCAGCCACGCCCAACTTGCGCCCGAGGGCGCCCGCGAAGCCCTGCTCGCCGCCGCGCGCGAGCGTATTCTCGTCACCGATGGCGCGTTCGGGACCGAGATCCAGAACTGGAAGCTCAGCGAGGCGGATTATGCCGGGACGCTGGCGCTGGGCCACGACCAGAAGGGCAACAACGACATCCTGGCGCTGACCAAGCCGGAAGTGCCCGAATCGATCCACCGCGCCTATTTCGAGGCGGGGGCGGACATCGCCGAGACCAATACCTTCTCGGCCAACCGCATCAGCCAGGCGGATTATGGCGCGGAAGGCCTGGTGCGCGAGATCAACATCGAGAGCGCGGCGATGGCGCGGCGCGTGGCGGACGAATATGCCGCGTGCGACGGGCGGCGACGCTTCGTGGCGGGTGCGATCGGGCCGACCAACAAGACCTTGTCCTTGTCCCCCGACGTCAACGATCCCGGCTTTCGCGAGATCGACTTCGATTATCTGAAGCAGGTCTATCGCGAGCAGACCGATGCGTTGATCGAGGGGGGTGCGGACTTCATCCTGATCGAGACGGTGTTCGATACGCTGAATGCCAAGGCGGGGGTGATGGCGGCGCAGGAAGCGGCGGAAGCGTTCGGGCGCGACGTGCCGATCATGCTGTCGATGACGCTGACCGATCTGTCGGGGCGCAACCTGTCGGGCCATACGGTTGAGGCGTTCTGGCATGCCGTGCGCCATGCCAAGCCGGTGACGATCGGGCTCAATTGCTCGTTCGGCGCGGAGCAGCTTCGCCCGCATGTGAAGACGCTGTCCGAGATCTGCGACACGCTGATCATGGTCTATCCCAATGCCGGGCTGCCCAACGAGCTTGGCGCCTATGACGAGGCGCCGGCGACGACCGCCGGGCTGGTGCGCGAATGGGCCGCGGCGGGGCAGGTCAATGTGCTGGGCGGCTGCTGCGGCTCGACGCCGGCGCATATCGGCGCGATCGCCGAGGCGGTGCGCGGGCTGGCGCCGCGGGCGATCCCGACGCCGCCGGTGCGCACGCGGCTGGCGGGGCTAGAGCCGTTCACGATGGCGGCGTGACCTAACTCCCTCTCCCCTCCGGGGAGAGGGTGCCAAGCGAAGCGAAGGCGGGAGAGGGGCAGTGTAGAGCCGCCTTTGACTGCCCCTCTCCCCAACCCTCTCCCCGCACGCGGGGAGAGGGAGAAAGAAGAACGATGACGACCACCTCCTCCACCCAGTTCGTCAACATCGGCGAGCGGACCAACGTCACCGGATCGGCGGCGTTCAAGAAGCTGATCATGGCGGGCGATTACGACGCCGCCGTCACCGTCGCGCTCAACCAGGTCGAGAATGGCGCGCAGGTGATCGACGTCAACATGGACGAGGGCCTGCTCGACGCGGTCGAGGCGATGACGACGTTCCTGAAGCGCATCGCCGCCGAGCCCGACATCGCGCGGGTGCCGGTGATGATCGACAGTTCCAAATGGGAGGTGATCGAGGCGGGGCTGAAGTGCGTCTCGGGCAAGCCGATCGTCAATTCGATCAGTATGAAGGAGGGCGAGGACAAGTTCCTTGCCGAGGCGCGCAAGTGCATGGCCTATGGCGCCGCGGTAGTCGTCATGGCGTTCGACGAGGTCGGGCAGGCGGATACCGAGGATCGCAAGGTCGAGATCTGCCAGCGTGCCTACAAGCTTCTCACCGGGATCGGTTTCCCGCCCGAGGACATCATCTTCGACGCGAACGTCTTCGCGGTGGCGACAGGGATCGAGGAGCACAATAATTACGGCGTCGACTTCATCGAGGCGGTGAAAAGGATCAAGGCGACCTGCCCGCATGTCCATTTCTCGGGCGGGCTGTCGAACTTGTCCTTCAGCTTCCGCGGCAACGAGCCGGTGCGCCGCGCGATGCACTCGGTGTTCCTTTATCATGCGATCCCGGCTGGGCTCGACATGGCGATCGTCAATGCCGGGCAGCTCGACGTCTATGATCAGATCGATCCCGAGCTGCGCGAGGCGTGCGAGGATGTGATCCTCAACCGGCCGGCGAGGTCGGCGGACGAGACGCCGACCGAGCGGCTGATCGCCATCGCCGAGCGGTTCCGCGGGCAGAAGGGTGTGGTGGCGGACGACAAGGCGGCGCTGGAATGGCGCGGCTGGCCGGTCGAGAAACGGCTCGAGCATGCGCTGGTGCGCGGCATCGACGCCTTCGTGGTCGAGGATACCGAAGAGGCGCGCCAGCAGGCGGCCAAGCCGATCGAGGTGATCGAAGGCCCGCTGATGGACGGCATGAACGTCGTCGGCGACCTGTTCGGGTCGGGCAAGATGTTCCTGCCGCAGGTGGTGAAATCGGCCCGCGTGATGAAGAAGGCGGTGGCGCACCTGTTGCCGTATATCGAGGCATCGAAGGAGCCGGGCGCCAAGGGCAAGGGCAAGATCGTGCTCGCGACCGTGAAGGGCGACGTCCACGATATCGGCAAGAACATCGTCGGCGTGGTGCTCCAGTGCAACGGCTTCGAGATCGTCGACCTTGGCGTGATGGTGCCGTGGACCCGGATCCTTGAGGCGGCGGTGGAGCATGATGCCGACATGATCGGCCTGTCCGGCCTCATCACCCCCTCGCTCGACGAGATGGTGACGGTGGCGGAGGAGATGCAGCGCGCCGGCATGACGATGCCGCTCCTGATCGGCGGCGCGACGACGAGCCGCGTCCACACCGCGCTGAAGATCGACCCCGCCTACAAGGGCGCGGTGGTCCATGTGCTCGACGCCAGCCGTGCGGTGGGCGTGTGCACGCAATTGGTCTCCGACACGCAATCGACCGAGTTCGTCGCCAAGACGAAGGCCGAATATGACGAGGTGCGCGTCAAGCGCGCCAACGCCAGCGGATCGAACCTGGTGTCGCTGGAAAAGGCGCGCGAGAATGCGTTCGTCGCCGACATGGCGCTGAAGCCTGCCGCACCGCGCCAGCCCGGCGTGCACCGCTTCGACGACTGGGATCTCGCCGACCTGCGCGAGGTGATCGACTGGACGCCCTTCTTCCGCTCGTGGGAACTGGCGGGCAATTTCCCCGCGATCCTCGATGACGAGATCGTCGGGGAAAGTGCGCGCGCGCTCTACGCCGATGCGCAGGCGATGCTCGACACGATCATCGCGGAGAAGTGGCTCACCGCGCGCGGCGTCGTCGGGCTGTGGCCGGCGCATCGCCACGGAGACGACGTGTTTGTGCAGCACCGCCATTCGGACGATCACCGCACGCCCGACGGCGGCAGCGTGCCCGAGCATATTCGCGTGCCCGATCTCGACCGCAGCAACGAGGGGAGCCGGCGCTTGTGGTTCCTGCGTCAGCAGGTGGCGAAGCGCGAGGGGCGGGCGAACATGTGCCTTGCCGACTTCATCGATCCGAAGGGCGACTGGCTGGGCGGCTTCGCCGTCGCGATCCACGGCATCGATCCGCATCTGGCGCGGTTCAAGGCCGATACCGACGATTACAACGACATCCTGCTGAAGGCGCTGGCCGATCGTTTTGCCGAGGCGTTCGCCGAGCGGCTGCACAGCCACGTCCGCACGACCTTGTGGGGCTATGCGCCCGACGAGCAACTGACCAACGAGGCGCTGATCCGCGAACAATATCGCGGCATCCGCCCCGCGCCGGGCTATCCGGCGTGCCCCGATCATACGCTGAAGCCCGAATTGTTCGAGATGCTGGCCGACGAGGCGGGCGACGTGGCGGGGATCACGCTGACCGAGAGCATGGCGATGCTGCCGACCGCGGCGGTGTCCGGCTTCTACTTCGGCCACCCGGACGCGGCGTATTTCGGCGTGGCGCAGATCGGGGAGGACCAGGTGGCCGACTATGCGGCGCGGCGCGGGCAGCCGAAGGACGAGGTGGAGCGCTGGCTGCGGCCGAATTTGAGCTAGGGGCGGGTTACCCGAAGCCGCCACTTAAACGTTGCTCACGCCCCCTCCTTTGTCCGTCATTCCCGCGAAGGCGGGAATCCATAAACGCAACGCCCGCTTCTCTCGCGATGTCCAGAGTTTATGAATCCCGGCCTCCGCGAGGATAACGGTGGAGAGTGGTACGTATCGCCCAATTGCCGACAATGTTTGCGACATTCATACAGCCGTCTATGGCCAACACCCTGCAATCAATTTGAACCGCGCCGGGTTTGCCGGAGGCCGTTGGATGTGAGTCACGCTGCCATATCGATGATGTCCGCGGCAGCATAGTATTGCTCCTCGGCTTCGGCAGGCGGGATGTTGCCGATGGGTTCGAGC